>Ga0307486_1000342_pt1 | contig 44713 bp, 41 predicted proteins | sample CBIW02metaG_FD_203663 | JGI IMG/M metagenome (GOLD analysis project Ga0307486, IMG submission 203663) | Sea-ice brine microbial communities from Beaufort Sea near Barrow, Alaska, United States - CBIW 0.2 | ecosystem: Environmental > Aquatic > Marine > Coastal | place: USA: Alaska | collected... | reverse complement strand
AGGTTAAGCGAAAAGTATTTTAATAGAAAGTTTCCATTTAAATAAAACTAGAACCAAATTAACAATCGTTTAGCTTCAATTAAAACCATAGATTTTAAATCTACCCACACAAAATCATATAGAGCCAAAAAACTTAGGTTATTGGGAGACACGTGCATCAATAAGTTGAAATTATTGTGATTTCTGTCTTCATTTGCTAACCATATATCGAACAAAGATATTTTTAAAAAATCAGTATCATTACTTATCTTATTCCGAAATAATTTGTCTTTAAACAAGGGGATTACTGACAAATCAATCTCTTTCGAACCTTCTAAAAATAAAGAACCAAAGCAATATTTATCAAGTAAATGATGCGGAACATTAGGATATTTATCAAGAGGAACATGTTTTTTCTTGACTCTAATCAGAGCTGTTTTTGGAGTTTTTATATTCCAAATGGCAGCATACTTTGACGCAATTAGTTCATTCAATAAGTTTTTTGAAGCCCTATCATATTTGCAAACCCAATCTTGTAAATCATTACAAGTAACTAGCATCGGATTACTTCCAGAAGTTGGAAACAGCTTATGAATTTCTTCAACTGTATGAAGTACTTGCATTAAGTAGTTTAAATTTAATTGATTAACAAAGATATAGAAATTTTCAAATATGAAGAAAGTTTAACATGTCAAAGTGTTTTATCAATATGTATTGGCGTCCTGATTAATGGACTTGAATAAGAACATTATTTATTGATATCAAGTAAATTTTAGGGAGTAAAGACATTATCATTCACTTACAAACTTTGATTTCTAATTTTAATTTGGAAGTTCATGTAGCCATAAAATTAATCAGACAAATTTTAAAAAGAAAGTAAACCTTCAAGTTATCAGGTTGAAATAATTACTTTTAGCTCTTTTTAAAACTACAAATGATACTTTAACTTTAATTCTACTCAACTACAATGGCAAAATTAAAACCGAATGAAACCAGAGCAAAAACAGCTATCATACTTATATGGATTGTTTTATGATTTGAAATCATCTCATTAATTTCAAGTTTTTTACAGCTCAACCTACTTCACAATTCCGAAGCAGGTGAACTAATTACCATGGAGGAATTAAATAGCAATAATTTAAGAGTTCAAGTTATTGCAATAATGTATATCATAGTTTCTATAATTTCTGGTGTGACATTTATCATGTGGTTTAGACGTGCATATTACAATTTACATCAAAAGGTTTCATATCTTTCTTATGACGATGGATGGGCTGCAGGAGCTTGGTTTGTTCCTATAATGAATTGGTTTCGTCCTTTGCAAATCATGAAAGAGTTATATACTTATACGCCAGAATTCCTCACAAATAAAGGTGTTGAATTCGAAAACAAACTTCAGAAATGGTCTCTAATAGTCTGGTGGACTTTGTGGATTACAGGTGGTATTTTGGGAAATATAGGATCTCAATTAAGCAGAAGGGCTGAAGAAGCAGTAGAATTTATTTTTTCAACAAACATCTCAATTATAGGTAATGTTATTGGAATAGTACTCGCAATAATTACTGTGAAAATAATTTCAGATTATGCCAAAGTTGAACCGCTACTTTTCGAAACAGAAGATTTGAATGATCAAATTAACTCTGATTCGTTTAACATCGGAACCAGTACAACTCTTTTGGATGATTAAAACACTATATACTGCTAAGTGACATCTAACTATTCTTAAGGTAAAAGTTAGAATTGAAAACTAGAATTTAAATAATTGATTAGTAATTCCTTAAACTTTTTTCATTTCTTTGTAAAATAAAACACTACTTTTAATACCGATGAGTGAAAACGAAATAATCCAAAATGTTGCGAGCCTGCAATTAGGCGATCACGTTGCTTTGGAAAAGATATACGATAACTATTCCCCTGCCCTATTTGGGTTGTGTTTAAAAATCGTAAAAGACGAAGCATTAGCACAAGATATTTTACAAGAAGCATTTGTAAAAATCTGGTCGAAGGTAAATACTTACGATAATAATAAAGGTTCATTTTTTACGTGGATGCTTAATATCACTCGGAATTTGGCGATTGACAACTATCGTAAAATTACAAGACATCAAACAATTTCAATCCAAAACAACGAAAAATCCGTACATATATTAAAGGATGATAAAATGGATATCCCAATTCATCATATTGGACTGAAGGATCTCGTTAATGGATTACCCGATGAACAAGTAGAAATGATTGAATATTTATATTTTAAAGGGTATACTCAGCAAGAAACTTCTGATGAGTTAAATATTCCACTTGGAACTGTTAAAACAAGATCGAGAACAGCTATTGCATCCTTGAGAGAAATTTTTAAATTATTCGTATTATGGATGTAAAAAACTATATTTCATCTGGCATATTAGAGCGCTATGTTTTTGGCGAAGTTTCTTCACAAGAGAAACAAGAAGTAGCGTGTTTGTCTAAAATTTATCCAGAAATTCAAAAAGAACTGTTTGCACACCAATTAGGTGTTGAGAAAATGGTTTCAAAATATTCAGTTACTCCTCCTCAAGAATTAAAGCAACAAATTCTTTTAAAGGTTAGCAACACGTCGCAAGATCATTCTACCACAGAGGAGAAAGATGAAAAAATCATTTCTATTAATAGGACAAATCAAAAATTGGAATCGAATAAGAATATTTATAAATATCTAGCAGCAGCTTGTTCAGTAGGAATGATATTGTTATTGGCTGGTGGCTTTTATTTGAATAATCTTAATACTGATTTGAAAGGAACCATTGCAGCAAATGACAATAAAATAACTGATCTAGAAGGTGATTACAATCAAATGGCTGCAACGAACGAATCTATAAATCAAAAGTTTGAGATGGTAACAAGTGCTAGTACTTCGAAAATTTTGATGAAGGGAACAGAAAATCAACCCACTTCTTTGGCCAATGTATTTGTTAGTGAAGAAAATGAAAATGTTTATCTCCAAGTAGGGAATCTTCCAGGTATTTCTGAGAATAACGATTATCAACTTTGGGCAATTGTTGATGGTAAACCAGAAAGTTTAGGTGTATTTAATACAGAAAATAAAGAAGAATTACTTGAAATGAAGTATTTCCCTAATGCACAAGCTTACGCTGTAACACTGGAGCCTAAAGGAGGTAGTGAATCACCAACAATGGAGAATATGTATGTTTATGGTGGGGTTTAGAAAAAGTACAATTATATAGAATTAGAAAAGAGAGCAGATTTAGTTTGCTCTCTTTTTTTGATTTGCGAATGATGCTTATGTTTATTAGATAAAGTAAGATGTTATAAGAAAAATTGACCTTTATAAAGAAATTACGCCCATGCGAATAAAGATTCCAAATAAAATAACAAGCGAATTATACGGTTATAATCAAATTATTCGATTCATTAAAAGTGCAAGTGATATTAATAACACTACAATTGAATTAGATTTTGAACTTGTCTCATTTTTGGAGGCTAATTTATGTGCGGTTTTAGGAGTTTGTTTTGAAATTCTAGAAAAAATGGTAATGAAATTAAACTTATAAACCTTCAACCCAAGGTAGAGAGAATAATGCGAAAAAACGCTTTTCTACTAAAGTATGGTTATGGAGCAATAGATGATTTTTATCAGACAACAATAACTTATCATAAATTTACACCTGACAACGATGAAGGATTTAATGAGTATATAACGCAACAATTACTAGCAATGTCTTGCTTTCCATCACATAGTAAAGCTTTAGGCAAGGCCATTTTAACTAATATTTTTGAATTTTTTGAAAATGCTAGAACTCATGGTTCTTGCGAATATATTCATACTTGTGGTCAGTTTTTTCCAAAAAAGCCAGATAAACCTCTTCACTTTACGATTGTAGATAAAGGAATTAACATTCAACAAAATGTACGTGATTATTTAAAAAAGGACATTAAAGCTGATGAGGCAATCAAGTGAGCAATGCAAAAAGGAAATGCAACAAAGGTAGGCGACACATCAGGAGGGTTAGGTTTAAATGTAATTTTTGAATTCAAGAAACTTAATTTTAGTTACAGATGATGGAGATTTTGAAAATATTTTTACTGGAAAGACATTAGTTTCTATGAGCTAGTTCTCTGTAGTCTTTCTTATTCATTTTCCCCATTCCTATAAGTTTACACTACCAATTTGAGAAGTTATCAAAACACATTTTCGTTTAAGCAATAACATCTTCATTTCTTCCTTTCAAAAATCTAAAACGGCTTCCATCGCCAAGCCCTGACGCAGCTGAATAGCTTACTGAACTTGCTTGCACAGTATTTTAAGTTGGTGAAAGCGACCTAAGGAAGCTCTTTACCAGCTTTTTAAACACGTAACAAAGCGAGAAAGCAACTAGAAAACGCAGACAGATTAAGGCTCCCAAAAGAAAAAAAATTAACCAGTTATAACGCAACTAATTAAAGAATAAATAGTTATCTTTACTGTACGTAATTCTAAATCAATAAAAAATGTCAGACTTCACTATTTCACTTCCTTCCTCCCTACTCCGACTTTTAGAAGAAAAAGCCATTGAAATGGGGGTTGATAAAAACATCCTTATCGAGAAAGCGCTTAATAATTATTTAGACGAATTGAATAGAAACGAATATATCAAGTCTTTTAAACGCATGAGGAATGATAAGGATTTACTTGCTATTTCAGAGGAAGGGATGGATGACTATGCTCGTAATATTATTTGAATCTTAACTTTTTCAAGAAAAAGCTTTATTTTAACCTCGTTAAAAAATATAAAAAGCTGGTCCCAAATCGAGACCAGCTTTGTTAAATTGCAGTAAAATTAGTAGTTTGAATTCCTCCTACTTTTTCACTATTTTCTTAATCACAACTCCTGAAATGTTACTCATCTGCAAGTAATAAACTCCATCTGGTAAATCTCCAATTTGAATCGTTTTCTGATTTTCAAATTTCATTAATGTCTGTCCTTGCGTATTCATCAATTGTCCTACAAAATTAACCTCATCCGTTTCGATGTTTAAAACATCAGTTGCTGGATTTGGATAAACATTCACATTGTTTACTGCATAATCTGATAAACCTAAATCTGAACAAGTCACTTGAACAGCTTGTGTTTGCTGAGTTTCATTTCCTACAGCATCAGCGTAAATCCAATTAATTGTGTAAGTCCCTGCTGTTGCATAGCTCAATGGATCAACTGTAGTTGCAGTAATAATTCCAGCACAGTTATCTGTTGCAACTGGGAAGCTTACAATAATACTATCACACGACAATTCCAAAGTTGGCAAAGGGGTTACATCCGCCACTGGTGCAGTTTCATCTTCAATCACAACTTCTTGTGTTTGAGTTTCTGTACCATTTGAATTTGTGTAAGTCCAAGTAACAGTAAAAGTTCCTTGCGTTGAATATGTCAATGGATCATTAGTTGTCGCTGTGATTGTTCCTCCATCTGCAGTTGGTGCGGTCAATGTAGCTTCACATTCTGCATTTACAGTTGCCAAGTTTGCAACATCAGGAACTGGAACAGCACTTCCAGCAGGGAAAGTTTTTAAAATGCATTTATTTGCAATTGCAACACCAGTAGCTGAACCAGAATCAATTACAGTAAATGTTGTTCCGTCAACTACTTCAAAAAGTGAAGGTGCAGCAAATCCATCTGCTGAACAAATTGCGAAATCTCCAGTGTTTTCGTCGATATCAAACGAGCGACCGTATCCAAATGACCATGAACCACCAGCCAATGTACTTGTGTACGATGAAACCAATGGTAAAGTTGATGGCGTTACTGTGTTATAGATAAATAATTCTTTATTTGATAAATTCCAGAAATACAATTTTGAATCATATTTACGCAATAATGTTGATCCAGAAACGCCAGTTAAGATTTCAGTTCCTATTGCATCACTATTTAAAACATCAACAGAAATCAATGATCCTGAACCATTCATTACCCAAACTAAATTTGTTAGTTCATCGAAAACCATTCCTTTGATAGCACCAATTCCTGGAGCAACAACACCAGAAATAGTCTGCGTGAGTGTGTCCACTTTGATAACGTTTGATCCCATTTGAGCATAAATAAATCCATTCGCTTGCAACATGAATTGAGCTGTTGAAGAAATATTATTGTTCGGGTCAGCAACAGGTGCAATTGTGTTATTCAATAAATCCACAAACTGAATCATTTTCGGATTTCCAGTTGCAACGTACCCTTTAGTTTGACTCGCCATCACCAATGTTTGTGGTGCATCTGAAGTTGGAAAAGTATGTACTTCTGTGAATGCTGGATAATCAACAATAGTGATTCTGCCTGGTCCCGAAGGTTTTTCGATCATCAAAGCTTTGTTTCCAAAAACTCCAAAATCTTGTAAGACATCAAATCCTGCTGAGGAGTTTGCTGTTTGATACGCTCCTGCCGATGTTGACGTTGGATTTGTATAGTTAGTCACTGTGTAAACATCTGCATTTGTAGAACCAAAGTTTCCTTCGGCAACAACTTCTAGGTTGTAGAAAGTTTGCGCGTAACTAAACGCTGAAAAAATTACAAATAATAAAAAGGTAAATTGTGTTCTCATTTTAAGAATGATTAAAAATTAATAAAATGGAAAAACAATAGAAAGCACAGACAAATGGCCAAAATGTCTCTCATTCTACTTTTTCTCCGAAAGCGAATTTGATAGTGTCTAGTCAGAAACAAAGCAAATTTAAAATTGTCTGTTTCTGACCAGACACTATTTACATCCTGGCAGGTCTCCTGACTTAGCTCATTAATTAACCTTCCCAACTGTCGAGTGACAGTCAGTGGTATTTCTAATTAAATACGAACTTTTACAGTTGCGGGAACAGTTTCTGATTTTCACAGAATTCCCTTTTCATTCACAAAGTGAAACCGAAATGTGGCGCGAAAGTAGTGATATTATTGGAAGGTTAGCTTTCTTTTTAATAATTAACAAAGACCATGAGATAAAATCTCGCCGCAGCTTGGTTAATTATTAAAAGCCATAACTTTCTTCTTCCTTGCGACCTCAGCGAAAATTTCTGCGAATTGGAGGTTAATTTTTAATTTGCCACAGGCACAATTCTTTGTATTAAAACCTTCAAGTTTCCTTACCTTTGCACCCTACAATTCCAAGCATGACAAAAAGTAGACGCACAAGATTTGAGTTATTCATAAAAAGCTCCCACTTTTTCAGAGGTGTGGTCATTACTTTGTCGTTAATTATACATTTGCTGTCCTTCAATGCGCTTGGTTATATGAGTCTTGCTCCGTCGTTTATTTTTGGAGCTTTTCTAAACTCTCCAAGTGATATTCCGGGGAGTTTACGCAGAAAAGTCAACGGAACTTTAATCAGTATTTTACTCACGACTTTAATGACCGTGCTGATTTTATATGCCAGACCCAATTTCTATTTAATTCTGTTTTTCATCAGTATTCTCACTTTTGGATTATCGTTTTTATCTGCTTTCGGATTTAGGGCTTCATTGGTCGGATTCTCAAGTTTGTTAGCCATGACATTGGCCCTGGTGGTTGATAAAACTACATCTGCTGAGATCTGGATCCATGCTTTTTATATGGTATTGGGTGGACTTTGGTACATTTTAGCTTCAGTGACTTTCCACAAAATCATTCCTAAAAAAGATGATGATCAACTCTTGTCGGAAACATTAAAACTGACTGGAGAATACCTTGAAGTTCGTGCGAAACTATTAATTGAAGAAGGAGATAGAAAGCCATTAATCAAGCAAACGTTCGTTTTACAATCTCAAATTAATGAAAAACACGAAACTTTAAGAGAACTATTATTGGCTAGTCGTAAACGTTCTGGTCGTTCTCATTTCGATGAAAAACGTTTATTGATTTTTATTTCATTAGTTGATATTTATGAATTGGTGATTGCCAATAGCTGGGATTATGAAAATTTTGATAAACTGTTTGGAAAAGAAAATAAGCACTTAGAAAAATTTAGTCGACTGAATATGTCGATGAGTGAACAATTGTCAGCGCTTTCAACTGTGCTCATAACTAAATCAGCAATTCCGAGTAAAGAAAGCATAGAGAAATGTTTGAAAGAAGCGCACAATACAATTGCAGATTATATTGAAATTCACAAACTTCCACAAGCACGTGAAGGCGCTTTAATGATGCGGAATTTACACGATTTCCAGAAACAAATATTTCAAGAAGTCGAAGCTATTGGTTATGCTTTAGCGAACATAAATGATACTTCTAAAGTTACGCTTAAACGAAGTGAGGCAAAGCAATTCTTGACACTTCAAGAATATAAACCGAAGATTTTATTGCAACATTTTGCTTTAGATTCTGTGATTTTGCGCCATGCATTGCGATTGACAATTGCTATGGTCTTTGCTTATGTTTTGGGAAATATCTTTGAAATACAAAATGCGTATTGGATTATGTTAACTGTTTTGGTGATTCTTCGTCCAAATTATGGATTAACAAAAGAGCGTGCAAAAGACAGAATTGTTGGAACTGTGATCGGTGGTGTAATTGCTTTTGGGATAGTAATTATTACTCAAAACCCTTATGTATACGGAGTTCTTGCAGTCGTTTCTCTTATTCTGGCGTTTTCATTAATGCAGCAAAATTATAGATGGGCAGCTGCTTTTATTACTTTGAATGTTGTCTTTATTTACTCATTTATTCATCCGAATGCATTTTCCGTTATTCAATACCGCGTTATAGACACCGTTTTAGGAGGAGTCATTTCCTACTTGGCGATTGCGACTTTATTTCCGAGTTGGGAGGCGCTCAACCTAAAAACAGTTTTGTTTAAAGCGGTGAAGAAAAACAACGCTTATTTGAATGCAACACAAGAATTTTACATCGATAAAGAAGCTAATTCTCTTACTTATAAATTAGCTCGAAAAGAGGCTTTTTTAGCTTTGAGTGAATTGAGTGCAGCATTTCAGAGAATTACACAAGATCCAAAATCTAAACAAGTAGAATTCAAATTGATTTATGATATTGTAACGCTAAATCAAACTATTTTGTCTGGAATTGCTTCGTTAGGTAGTTTCATCCAAAGTCACAAAACGACTCCAATTTCTGTTGAAACGAGTGCATTATTCTCGAAAATAACGAATACTTTGTCCAGAACGGCAATTTTATTAGATACCGATCACCAATTCAAAGTTCAACCTCACGGAAATATCAAAGAAGCGAAAGAAAGGCTTTTGGAAAATTATCAGGTATTATCTGAAGAGCGTGATGCGAATATCAAGGAAGGTGTTTTGAAAATTAATAAAGCAGATTTGCATGAATTGCAAGAAGCGCACTTGGTGAGTAATCAGCTGATTTGGTTGGTGGCTTTGTCAAGTAATTTGAGAAAGGCTATTTTGAGGTATGAAACAAATTTCGGAGATAAGTAAGGAAAAGTTCTTCAGGGAAGAATGACGCAAAGTTTCGCAGAGGAGCAGAGATTCGCTGAGAGCACCTATAGCACTTGTTTTTTACACGAGGATAAAAGAGAGGTTTTCACAGAGTTGCACGGAGGGAAAAGGAAGAATGACGCAAAGTTTCGCAGAGGAGCAGGGATTCGCAGAGAGCGCCTATAGCACTTGTTTTTTACACGAGGATAAAAGAGAGGTTTTCACAGAGTTGCTCGGAGGGAAAAGGAAGAATGAAGCAAAGTTTCGCAGAGAGAAGAAAAGTAAACTTTAGAGACGAATGAAAAAACAATATTCATACGAAAAACTTGGTAAAAGAACAGCGATAATAACATTCTTAATAGCCTCACTAATCTGTTTGTTATTTTTATTTACTGGAGATACGAAATATGGATTTAGGGGATATTTCTTTTTTCTCGGTGCTTTGGTAGTTAATTTTAGCATCATGATTTTTCTATTGGTAAAAGCTTCAAATTCTGAGAATTCTAAAAAAATTTACCGAAGTATTACTTGGATGTTGTTGAATATTCCGTTGGCAATATTCTATTTTATGATGGGTATCTATTTTATTGGAACAATACGAATTACTATTGAAAACAACTCTGGATCAGATATTGAAAACATGAGTATTACTGGATGTGAAAACAAAAACATCGATTTGATTAAAAATGGAGAAACTGAAAATGTTTGGATAAATATTCCAAATGATTGTTCTATTCAACTGCATTATCAAAATGCTAAAGGTGATGCTCAATATGAAACTATCATGAGTTATGTAACTTCAGGAATGGGTCGGAAAATAATCCATAAAGTAGGAAAAGGTGAAAACTGGTAAAACAAGCAAGCATTTTATATTGTCAAAAAGAATATCTTTAAAACAAAAATGAAACGAGAGTATTTATTTTAAAACCCAATTATGAAAAACATCAAGAAAGCCCTAAAATATATCTTCTCAATAATTGGATTTTTATTGCTTGTCTCCATACTTCTTGGACAAACAGATATTGGGAATTTTGATCAAGATGAAAATGGAGAAAACAGCTTTATTTCTATTGGAAATGAAAAAATTAGATTCATCCAAAAAGGAAGTGGTAAAGATATTTTGTTTATTCACGGAACGCCGGGATCAATTGAAGATTGGACGATTATGATTGACAAATTAGCAAAAGATTTTAGGGTTACTGCTTTTGATAGATTGGGACATGGTTTTAGTTCTTCGAATGAATATACTTATCATTTAAAAGACAATGCTGAACTCGCTGAGCAATTAATTAAGGAATTGAAATTAGAATCTCCGATGATTATTGGTCATTCTTATGGTGGTTCTGTTGCGGCTTATATGGCTGTTCATTCAGAAATGAAAAATCGGGAATATCTGATTATTGATTCGCCATTTTACGAAGTCGAACCAAACATCACTAATCGATTGGTCTCCGCTCCTATTTTAGGAAAAGGCATCGCTTTTATTTCTGCTTTTACAATCGGAAAGTATGAGATGAAAAAAGGAGTTTTATCCATGTTTAAATCTCCAGAAAATGAAAAAAATATTGATTTCTATATTGAAGAAAGACAAAATATTTGGTCTCAGCCGAAAGTGATTTACTCTAATGCAAAAGAGATTGTTAATCTACCAGAGGATTTAAAAGCTATATCAGGAAAATACAAGAATATTGATGTTGAGATGACTTTTATTACAGCGGAAAATGCTAAAAGTACATTTAGAAAAGATGCTGAGAATTTACATAGCGAAGTTGAGAACAGTAAATTAATTTTGATTTCAAATACAGGACATTACATTCAATTAGAGCAGTCCGGAAAAGTTTTGAAAATCATAAATGATAAAATGGAAGACGAATAGCATATCGTTATTCCTTCTTCGCTCTAGCTCCCCATTCTAACCCCAAAATTGAAACCTAAACCTTCAAGAAAAGCAAAACAACAAATCGAAGCCTTTTTCTCCGCTCTCATTCCCTTTCTCACTCTATTCTAACCCCAAAATTGAAACTTAAACCTTCGAGAAAAGCAAAACACCAAATCGAAGCCCAACCTCCGCTCTCATTCTCTTTCTCACTCTATTCTATCCTAACCCCAAAATTGAAACCTAAACCTTCAAGAAAAGCAAAACAACAAATCGAAGCCAAACCTCCGCTCTCACTCTCTTTCTCACTCTACTCTATTCTAACCCCAAAATTGAAACCTAAACATTCAAGAAAAACAAAACACCAAATCGAAGCCTTTTTCTCCGCTCTCATTCCCTTTCTCACTCTATCCTAACCCCAAAATTGAAACCTAAACCTTCGAGAAAAGCAAAACAACAAATCGAAGCCCAACCTCCGCTCTCATCCTCTTTCTCACTCTCTCCCCCCACACTCTTCACTTCCCTCTATAAAATTTCCAAACCACTAATCCTATTAATGCAAAAAAATGCAGAATCACTAAGGTGAAGAATACGTAAGCTATTGTCATAATATGTAGTTGTGTTTTACAACACTAAACTAGCATATTTTATTTATAAACGCTCTTTTATTTTACTCTTTTTGAAATCTCGAGGTGTAATCAGTCAAAAGATGTGCAGACTAGACTTGGTTAAAAAAGATGGTAACACCAATCATATTTACATTCATTTTCAGTCATGTTAGTTATTTAACACAAAAAATGGGTTAGGGTTTTTTCTTGAAAATTTCCAAAAAACATAACCAAAACCAACCACAATGTGAAGCATTACTATTCCAAAAATTATATAGGGTGTGCTCATATTCTAATCGTTTAAATTCTCATTACGAAAGTATCAAAATATTAAATAGACCAGATTAATAGTTCTTACAATTAATTGAAAACCGTTCAAAAGTCCGGTTTCAATAAAAACATAAATCGGTGAAAAAGTATCATTTTTAATTGTACATTTATTCAAAATACATACACTATGAAAAAATTTGGAATAATTGAGCTTTCAGCTATACTTCTAATGACTTTCGGAATTACTTATTTGGACTTCGACAATTTGAATTTCCAAGACAATTACAAAGCCTATATTCAATTGATGATTGGAGGAATATTGATCTTATATATACTTTACAAAAGATCTCAGGCCAATAAAAGAGAATGATTTCCACAACAAAAACGCATGCTAAACAAATATTAATGAATCAATTTTTCTCTATTTAACTCAACCCATTTGAACATATTAAAGAAAATCATATTTCCATTACTTTCCATTTTTCTAGCACTTAGAATGATCGAACTAATGAGGATTCTAATCTCTACAGAACCAAAAGAGTATGGATTTGGATTAACTTTCATCTTTGCATTTCTACTCACGCTATACTTCACCGGAATTTTCGCCTTTTTAGGTTTTGCTTATCCAACAAATAAAGTTTTACCCAAAAACTATTACAAACTAAAGAATCCAAAAACCTTAGTTAAAATTAGCAGAATTCTTGGTGTTAAATATTTTCAAATGCTTCTCATGCTTGCCTTTTGGGGAACTAAGAAGAATAGAAAAAAATACTTTAATGGAACAAAATCTGGATTAAAAAACTTCATTTTTCAAACAAAACAATCAGAATTTGGTCATTTCGCGGCTTTAATTGGCATATCTATTCTTTCAATTATTCTAATTCCACGTGGATATTATTCTCTCGTAATTATCATGACAATAATAAATATCATTGGGAATTTGTATCCAATTTTATTGCAGAGATTACATCGGGTGAGGATTTCGAAGATTATGGTTGATGAATAAACGCAAATGACATGGATCTCCGACCTATGATTTCCACGGATTAAAAACCCATAATTTTTTATCTTGTATCACTAGTATTTATCTACCTGCAATTCTAAAATGTCTATTTCAAAAAAAAAGAAGGGATTCCTCTATGTTTTCCTTGCATTTAAGCATTTTAATTTAATGAATAATTCATAATCACTGTATTGATAATTTTACAAATAAGAAATCATAATCTCTTTTCAATAAGATGAAAATCAAAACAATATACTAAAGAGAAACAATTTACGTTATCTATACTATGAAAACTTACATAATAATTACTGCTGCGTTATTAACGCTTATTTCTTGTAAAAAAGATAAAATAGAAACCCCTACTATAGAGGAAAATAAATTTGAATCTTATTCTCCAAACACCAAAGGTTCCTACTGGATTTACGATTGGGTGGAAGTTGACACCAATGGAGTTGAGACTCCTCTTCCATACAAGGATACATTGAGAATTATTGGAGACACAATGATAAAAAATAATACTTATACGATTAAAAGAGGAACTTCAAAGGGTGGTCCTGTTCGAAATTTTTATAGTAGAGATTCAAGTGGCTATATTGTTGGTGTTTTAGGTGGCCCTTCATCCTCATATATCAACTTCAGCGATACTATTAATAGTTACGAAAGCCCAGGCTATCTAGACATTCGCATAAAAATGTTTAATAATATTCAAGTCTCTATTCCACTTGGAACCTTCGCTACTATAGAAGCCCGTAGATTTCACTACAACCCAAATGGAGGTTCTATAAACAATAATGGCGACCTTTATTTTACATATAGCTCATGGTTTGCAGATGGTATTGGTAGAGTTAAATCTTCTACTGGATATTTTTCCGAAACTATCCAAAACGGCACAATCATGGAACAAAGATTAGTAGAATATTATATTGCTCCTTGATATAATATGGAACGTGGATAATCACAGATTATACAATATTTTTAATCCGTGTAAATCCGCGTTCGAAGATCTGCGTCATCCGCGTTCCAATGCGCAAACAAACGAGTCAAACATTCACTCCAATTTTATAACCCCAATATCATTTTAAAAGCTTAAATTTGCACCCATAAAATAACATTCAAATCCTATATAATGATTCACTTCTTTGGAAACGTAAACGGTAAAGTATTTACTGTTCAAACAACAAAAGAATTATCGACTGAAACTACTGCCAAATTGGTGTGGTTATTTGGTGACCAACCAAAGATAGAACAAGCATCATTAGGTGCTTTTTTTGTTGGTCCTCGTGCGGCTATGATTACACCGTGGAGTACAAATGCAGTTGAAATTACACAAAACATGGGGATTTCTGATATCCTCCGTATTGAAGAATTTCAAGCGGTAGATAAAGATACAACGGATTTTGACCCGATGATTTCTGAAAAGTATGATGGTCTTCAACAAGATTCATTTAACGTTCAGATTGATCCAGAAGCGATTCTAAATATCGATGATATTGCCGGATACAACCAAAAGGAAGGTTTAGCATTGAACGATGAAGAGATTGAATATTTGGAAACCATGGCCAAAAGTATCGGTCGTCCTTTAACGGATTCTGAAGTTTTTGGTTTTTCTCAAGTGAATTCAGAACACTGTCGTCACAAAATATTCAATGGAACGTTTGTTATTGATGGAGAGGAGAAAGAACGCTCTTTATTCAGAATGATCAGAGATACGTCAAAAGCAAATCCAAACGGAATTGTTTCAGCTTACAAAGACAACGTGGCTTTCGTAAAAGGACCAAACGTTGAACAGTTTGCTCCAAAACGTGCTGATATTCCAGAGTATTACGGCATAAAAAGATTCGATTCAGTTATTTCATTGAAAGCTGAAACGCATAACTTCCCAACAACTGTTGAGCCTTTTAACGGCGCTGCAACAGGAGCTGGTGGAGAAATTAGAGATAGATTAGCAGGTGGAAAAGGTTCTTTGCCTCTTGCAGGAACAGCGGTTTACATGACTTCTTATTCTCGTCTTGAGCCTCCCTTCGACTCCGCTCAGGGGGCTAAAGACTCAAATCAGGATTCTGCTAGACCTTGGGAAGATAATTTTGCTGAAAGAAAATGGCTTTACCAAACGCCAATGGATATTTTAATCAAAGCGTCTAATGGTGCTTCTGATTTCGGAAATAAATTTGGTCAACCTTTAATTACAGGTTCTGTTTTAACTTTTGAACACCACGATGCTGGGAATACGCATGCAGATGCTGACCACAGAAAGTTAGGCTTCGACAAAGTGATTATGCAAGCCGGTGGAATTGGTTATGGAAAAGCAGACCAAGCAATAAAAGGTATTCCACAAGAAGGCGATAAAATCGTTTTGTTAGGTGGAGAAAATTACCGCATTGGAATGGGTGGAGCGGCAGTTTCAAGTGCTGATACTGGAGCTTTTTCTTCAGGAATCGAGTTGAATGCTGTACAACGTTCTAATCCAGAAATGCAAAAACGTGCGGCAAACGCTGTTCGTGGAATGGTTGAAAGTGATGAAAACTTCATCGTTTCTATTCACGATCACGGAGCTGGAGGTCACTTAAACTGTTTGAGTGAATTGGTTGAAGATACTGGAGGATTAATCGATTTAGATAAACTTCCTGTTGGTGATCCAACGTTATCAGCAAAAGAAATTATCGGAAATGAATCACAAGAACGAATGGGACTTGTGATTGCCGAAAAACATATTGAAACACTTCAGAAAATTGCAGATCGTGAACGTTCTCCAATGTACACTGTGGGTGATGTTTCGAACAACAATCGCTTTACATTCCAATCGAAATCTACAGGTTTAAAACCAATGGATTTTGCATTGACAGATATGTTTGGAAGTTCGCCAAAAACAATCATGACAGACAGCACAATTGCGCGTGTTTATTCTGATTTAGACTATAAGAAAGATAAATTCTACAACTATTTAGACCAATTATTACAATTGGAAGCTGTAGGTTCAAAAGATTGGTTAACAAACAAGGTTGACCGTTGTGTTGGTGGGAAAGTTGCCAAACAACAATGTGCTGGTCCATTGCAATTGCCACTCAACAACGTTGGGGTGATGGCATTGGATTATAAAGGTATCGATGGTGTTGCAACTTCAATTGGACACGCTCCGATTGCGGCATTGATCGATCCAGCGGCAGGAAGTAGAAATGCAATTACTGAATCTTTAACGAACCTTATGTGGGCGCCGTTAGAAGAAGGTTTGAAAAGTGTTTCCTTATCTGCTAACTGGATGTGGCCTTGTAAAAACCCTGGAGAAGATGCACGTTTATACAAAGCGGTGCAAGCGGTTTCAGATTTCTCTATCGCTTTAGGAATTAACGTTCCAACAGGGAAAGATTCTTTATCGATGAAACAGAAATATCCAAATGACGAAGTAATTTCTCCGGGAACGGTGATTATTTCAGCAGCTGGACATTGTAATGCAATCAGTAAAGTAGTTGAGCCAGTATTCAAAAAAGAAGGTGGTCCAATTTATTATATCAATATTTCTCAAGATGATTTCAAATTGGGCGGAAGTTCTTTCTCTCAAATTATGGGGCAATTGGGGAATGAAGCACCAGATGTTAAAGACGCTGGTTATGTTAAAACGGTATTCAATACAATTCAAGAATTAATTCAAAACGAACAAATAGTTGCGGGTCACGATGTGGCTTCTGGTGGATTAATCACTACCCTATTGGAATTGTGTTTTGCTGACAATAATCTTGGAGCAGAATATGACTTGACGAGTTTGAATGAAGAGGATTCGTTTAAAGTATTATTTGCTGAGAATTCAGGAATTGTTTTCCAAGCGAAAGATTCAAGTGCTGCAAAAGTATTAGAAGCGAACAATATCGAGTTCCATGAAATTGGTAAAGTGGTAGAAAATGATTTCGTAAGTATTATCAACGGAACGGATGCTTTCACAATGACTGTTTCACAATTGCGTGATACTTGGTTCAAGACTTCTTATTTATTAGACCAAAAACAAACGGCCAACGGATTAGCGAAAGACCGTTTTGACAATTACAAAAATCAAGCATTAAAATATACTTTCCCTCAAGGGTTCACAGGTAAACTTCCGATAATGGAAAACGTTAAATTGCGTCCAAAAGCTGCGATTTTAAGAGAAAAAGGAAGTAATAGTGAACGTGAAATGGCAAATGCAATGTATTTAGCTGGTTTTGATGTTAAAGACATTCACATGACTGACTTAATTGAGGGTCGTGAAAACTTAGAAGACATTCAATTTATCGGAGCAGTTGGTGGATTCTCAAATTCAGATGTTTTAGGTTCAGCGAAAGGTTGGGCTGGTGCATTTTTGTACAATGAAAAAGCAAAATTAGCATTAGAAAATTTCTTTAAACGTGAAGACACACTTTCTGTTGGAATTTGCAACGGCTGTCAGTTATGGATGGAGCTAGATTTAGTGAATCCAGATCATGATGAACACGGAAAAATGACCTACAACGATTCCAATAAACATGAAAGCGGATTTACATCTGTGAAAATTCAAAAGAACAATTCGGTGATGTTAGCTTCATTAGAAGGAACAACATTGGGAGTTTGGATTTCGCATGGTGAAGGGAAGTTTAAATTGCCATACGCAGAAGACAAATACAACATCGTAGCGAAATATGCGTACGATCAATATCCAGCAAATCCAAACGGTTCTGATTTCAACACCGCAATGATGTGCGACGTTTCAGGAAGACACTTGGTAACAATGCCACACATTGAGCGTTCAACATTTCAATGGAATTGGGCGAATTATCCTGATGGAAGAAAAGATGAGGTGAGTCCCTGGTTGGAAGCTTTTGTGAATGCTAGAGAGTGGATTGAGACTAAGTAAGAGGTTGGTTTATTTAATATTTAATATCCAATTAGTAGACATAGAATATTCATGATTAAAAAAAAGGAAAATTATTAAACCTTACACTTATTATTTTTTATATAGAAATTTAACTACTCAAATATGAATATATTAATATTTATGACTAATATTATACTTTATAATCAAATGTTTAAATGATTCGAAATCCTGAAATTAGTATTATTAGCATTGTTGTAGTAGGAAAATTTAATCCTATAATTTTCCAACCTTCTTGGCTTGCATTAAAAAGTATAATTGGAGAAATTGAGGCAAATGGCGCTGACGTAGAAATTATTCACCGTGAAATTGTGCGTTTTAAATTAGAATGGGCTGAAATAGAAATAACATCTGATAAGTTCAATATCAAATCATCTAAAGAGGCTTACTTCGAACCTGTTAGAGATTTGATTTGTTCAATTTTTACAATATTAAATGAAACTCCTATTGATGCTGTTGGTATTAATCACTCAATGCACTTTCAGTTAAGAAACGAGAGTGAGTTTTTAAATTTTGGTAATTTCATTTCACCTCTTGAAAATTGGAAGGGTGCCTTTAAAGACCCAAAGATTTCTAATATTGACCTTATCCAAAATAAAAGAAATGATAGTTTTGATGGAATGTATAGATTGAAAGTTCAGACATCTGATTTGATTAAAGCTAATGGCGTCATGATAAATTTAAATGACCATGTTGAATTCACTTCAAAATCAACCAAAGACCTAATTAGCTATTTAAATAATAATTGGGAGGTATCCGCTGTGTTTAACCAAGAAATTTTAGACAATCTATGGACAAAATTCAAAAAATAGAAACAAACTTATCTGGTCATTGGGCTAATGATAACGAGTTAACTAGATCTCATGTCAGTCAAAAAAGAAATAAAATAGATTTATTTATTGAATCTCTTCAAGATAATATTGATACACTGAAGCGTAATAACGAAATTTCACCAATTGAGAAGCAAAACCTCTTTAATAAACTTCAAATTGACCATTATGAATCAGAATTTAATATTATCGCAGGTAGGAAATACTCAACAACCATTCAAAAGTGGATTGGATACATTACTGAAATAAATGATGAAACGTTCAGTGCAAAATTAATTGATAAAACAAATAAAGGGACAAATGAAATAGTTGAATTCTCGAAAGATGAATTATCGCCTGATGACTTACCTCTTTTCAGAATGGATGCTATATTTTACTGGAGTATTGGTTATTCAGTATCAAATGGACAAAAGAGGTCTGAATCAATTTTGAAGTTTAAAAGGTCTGCTGTATATGAAGATAAAGATCTTGACAAAGGGCTGGACGTTGGGAATGACATTTTTGAAGGAATTGATTGGGAGGATTAATGCTCACACCTAATAATAATATTGGAGAGGTAACCTTGATTGGAACCGGAGGTGGATACGGAGAAAGTATTGTTATACATTTGGGAAACCAAGAGTGGGCCGTTATAGATTCTTGTGTCAATCCCAATACAAAAGAATCCCTTCCCTTAGAATATCTTAAATCAATTAATGTTGATATTGCTAATGAAGTTAAGTTAATTCTTATTTCGCACTGGCATGACGATCATATCAAGGGTATTTCTCAATTGTATAATAAGGCGAAAAATGCTGAGCTTTTTATAAGTCATGTTCAAGACAGATCTAAATTTATGGCATTTGTTGGTTTTGACTACAAAAAAATAGATGATGACATTACAGCAGTCTCAACTTATGAGTTTGTAAAATGTATTCAAATCTTAAAAGAACGGAAGCCAAAAATAATAAATAAAGCAAACGCCGATAAACGACTTTGGTTAACTAAAATAACATTCAGCCGCTTATTGATTTTTACAGAAATTAGAAAAAAAAACTAATATTCTACAAAAATCTCTCATTGTAATTTCCATTTACTTTTGTGTCCTTATAAAATTCCTCTATATTTGAATTATGGAAATGAATATTCAAAATACAAAAATTGAACTAATTCAATGGTTAACAACTTTAGAGGATAGTGACTTAATTCAAAAAATTATTGAATTGAGACGCAGTGAAACTAAAGATTGGGCAGAGGAATTATCTGATCCAGAAAAAGAATCAATCGAATTAGGATTATCTGATGCTAATAATGGAAAAGTAAAACCAAATTCAGAAGCAAAGAAGATATATGGAAAATGGTTATAACATTTTCTGGACAGATCATGCTTTACATGAATTAGCAGATACTTTCGAATATTTAGAGCGAGAATTCACCCATAAAGAATTAAAGAAACTCTCATTAGAAATTGATCAGGTTGTGAATTTGATATCAAAGAACCCTAATTTATTTCCTATTTCAGAATCACTCGAAGTTAGAAAGGTTGTCATAAAGAAATTTAATACAATGTATTATAGAGTAAATCCTACTCAAATTGAAATAATTTCTTTCTTCTCTAATCGACAAAATCCTGATAAAAGGAAGAAATAATTTTATTGACAAATAAAGAAACCATCCAACACCATACATCTCTTCAAAACAATGAGAAGGTTTAGATAAATTAAGAATAAAACAACCCTTAAACCAACAATTATAAAATGATTACCTATTCTCTCACCAAAAACGACTCCGATCTCGAAGGAATCCTTTCCCTCCAAAAAGCGAATTTAAAAAAGAACCTTTCCCAAGAAGAAATTGAAAAGAATGGTTTTGTTACAGTTGACCACACTCCAGCAGCACTTGAGGGCTTAGCCCATATTGAACCTCATGCAATAGCAAAAGATGGTGACAAAGTAGTTGGATATGTTTTTGCCATGACCAAAGAATCACGCTATGAACTTCCAATCATCTTTCCAATGTTCGAAGAGTTTGATAAAATCATGTACAAAGGAAAAGTTGTATCTGACTATGATTATATGCTGGTCGGTCAAGCGTGTATTGATAAAGATTATCGTGGTCAGGGTTTGATTGAAAACTGTTTTCGTGTGTACAAAGAAGCATTTGCTGAACGATATGACTTTTCTATCACAGAGATTGCTAAATCAAATGTTCGTTCGCTAAAGGCACATAAAAAGGTTGGATTTGAAGAGATTCATAGTTATACGGATGATGATGGTACCGAATGGGCGGTTGTAGTTTGGGAATGGTGAGGGGAGAATTGATAATTAACCATTGATAATTTAAATAGCTTCATTTAAGAACAATCTCGATTGCAGTTGAATTTTTTAAAAAAACACACAAAACATGACTTATAAAGAAACCATACAACGGCTACAAGCACTTGAAAACAAAGAGAAAATCATTTTCAAGGAAAGGAAATTTGGAATAATAGCTAACAATTCTTTGGGGATTTATCATAAGGATTTAAAAGTGATGGCCAAGGAAATTGGTCAAAACAATGAATTAGCAATACAGCTTTTCGACAGTGGGATTTATGAAGCAAGAATTTTATGCAGTAAAGTTTTTAAACCAAAAGACGTAACAGAAGAACTTATGGAGCACTGGGTCAAAACTTTCGAAAATTGGGAAATTTGTGATAGTTTCTGCATGGCATTATTTTCAAAAAGTAAATTGGCTCACGAAAAAATAATAGAATGGTCATTAAGAGAAGAAGAATTTCAAAAAAGAGCAGGATTTACAACTTTGGCATCTTATTGCATGGCGGATAAGACTTCTGGCAACGAACAGTTTGAACAATATTTTGAAATTATTAAACGGGAAGCCAACGATGATAGAATTTATGTAAAAAAAGCTGTAAATTGGGCATTGCGAAGCATAGGGAAACGAAATGTTGATCTTCGTGAAAAAGCGATTGAAATTGCTTATGAAATTTTAGAATTCGATAGTAAATCAGCAAAATGGATTGCAAAGGATGCTTTGACGGAATTAGAAAAAGAAGGAATTAGAATGTCTGATTATCCAAGGTCAATTTATAGGGATTAGAAGATTCAAAAATTCAAAGACTAAAGGATTCAAGGATTCAAGGATTGGAACGCGAATGACACGCGCCTTCGGCAAGCTCAGTCACCGTAGTGATCGGATTACTTTTCGGTGACTAGCTTGTCGAAGGCGTCGACATGTCGAAGGTTTCGATGTCATTATGGATTGAAAACTAAACACAAAAACCAATTAACATGAAACAAAAACACTTCACTCTCTTCTTAGCACTCCTCCTTTCACTTTCTCTCCATTCACAAAACATGAAAAATTACACTTCTAATTGGGAAGGGAAAATCGAAAATCCAACAACTTTCAATTTAAAAGTAGAAATCTCAAATCTTGAAACAGAGATTGCCACTTTCAAAATCTCCAATGAAAGAAGTATTGTGGAATATCAATTTGAGTCAGATGGTGAAATAGAATTAAGAATTCCTATTACCAAAAACCTCTATTTCAACGGGACAATTTCAGACGATGAAAATGAAATCAATGGATTTATTAAATCTGGATTATTGCTTTATCATTTGAAATTAATAAAATCAGAAGCCTATGTTTATTCTGGAATTTGGAATATCTTGATGGTTGACGAACTGAAATCACAATCTTTTTATCTGAGTCTTGAAAATGGAAATGGAGAAGACTATCAGGCTTATCCAATTCTAGCGGATACTCGATTTACGGGGACTTGGTGTGCTAATTTCAAAAAAGAAAATGATGAGATTTCATTCTCTGATTTTAAAACCGGATTACAATTCAAAGGAAAATTATTGGATGATAAAATCGAGTTGAAAATTCTTTTAGAAGATCAATTACTTACTTCAATTGATTTGAAAAGATCTACTCATCCATGGAGAATTGGACGAATGAATGTCAAACCAGATACTTTTAATGAAAAATTCTCAAATCTAGAAAAGTATGTTCTAAATGACTCTTTGCCCAATACACATTCAGTTTTGGTATCTAAAAATGGAAAACTGATTTACGAGAATTACTTTCATGGCTACAATTCCAACATTCCCCATGATATGCGTTCAGCCTCCAAGAGTATTTCTTCTGCATTTGTTGGTTTGGTAAAAGAGCAAGAATTATTCGATAATGTCAATCAGTCCATATTTGATTTTCTGCCGTCAGCATATCAAAAATACAACACTGGTTTAAAATCGAAAATTGATATAAAAAGTCTTTTAACCATGAGTTCTGGACTCGATGCTATTGATTATGGAATCAATTCAAATCCTAAATCTTCAGCGGTAGAAGACAATTATCAAATGTCACAAGACTGGGCTGATGTAGTTTTAAAAGCTCAAATGATCAATGATCCCAACACCAAAGCAAATTACGGTTCTGCTAATCCATATTTACTAGGACTAGCAATGGATTCATTGGTTTATGTTCCACTTGAATTGTTTGTAAATCATAATTTATTTCAACCGCTTGGAATCTCAAATTATATCATTCAAACGGATTTGAAAGGGAGTCCATATTTTGGTGGAGGAATGTATCTTACCCCAAAAGACATGGTGAAATTTGGTGAATTGTATCTGGATTCAGGTAAGGTAAATGACAGACAAATTCTTTCAAAAGAGTGGATTGAAGCTTCCTTCAAAAAATACAGAGTTTTAGAAAACACCGAAGACAAAAACGGATACGGATATTTGTGGTGGCATCATGAATATCAATTGAATGGGAAAACATATAAAACTATAGAAGCAAGAGGCGCTGGAGGTCAATATATTTTTGTTGTCCCAAGTTTGGATGCGGTTGTTGTAATTACTTCGGGGAATTTCAGAAATGGGAAAACACAGCAGCCGGAGATGATTTTTGAGAAGTTTGTATTGCCGGGATTAATTATGAATAATGAATAAAAGGATCCAAGGATTAAAATTTCATAAATTTTTGTCAACTTTATCCGAATAAATTAAGTCATTGTAGCAAATGTTAGAAATAGTAATCTTAGCAACACTTTCAGGAATAAGCTTCCTAGCATTTCTAACTGTTTTGATTTTCGGTTTGGTCAACAGCAACAAAAATCTTTTAATTACCGCATTAATTCTATTTTTTGTTGTGATCGGTTTAGGAACTTGGACAACTTATACCGTCATTAATAAGTCATTCAACAAGATTTCTGAAATAATGAAACCACGAACTGGTGAAGAAATCTATGATGCCTTATTCGACAAAAGAGAAAACAATTGTGTGAACGTCATTCAGTACCAAGATCAAACAGTTCCAATATTAGATGCCGCTATTTGGATGCATTTTGAAACTTGTCCTAAGGAATTGGAACGCATATTATCAAAACATGATTTCATAGCAGAGAGGATTTTAACAAATAAGCAAATTTCTAGAATTCCATTTGATGAAAATTCACACTGGTTTAATCCCAAATTATTAGGCGATACAATTGTGATTTATGAATATAGTTCAGAAAATCACAGAAATATTCAAACAATTTGGAGTAATTTAGACAGTACAGAAGTATTTGTTCGAGATGTTTTGAATTAAGGGAATTCGAAAATAATAAAGGTCTATGTCTTGAAAAAGTAGTTTTAAAATAAACAAGAAATCAAAAATCAGAGGATTTATTAAGCACCAAAAACATTAACTTTTTAAAAATAAAACAAACTATGAAAACACTATTAGCAATAACTCTAACCCTACTCTTTTCTAATTTCGTAATGAGTCAAGAAAGTTTAAAAATTCATTGGCTTGAGAAATATGAGTGGAAGATCTTATCGAATCAAGAAGATGAAAGCATGCATATGATTGAGCTAATTCCGGGAAAGGAAGAAGCTGAGAACTGGACAATGCTTGGTCAAATGCTCTCGATAAAAGGAGCCACCGACATACCGATGGACAAGGCCAAAGAATTGATGTTTGAACAAACGAAAGCCACTGCGCCAAATGCAAAACTTACATTTATTGAGAAAGATGATGACGATGAATTTCCATGGATACTCTTCAAAATAGAAAGTCCAAATTTTGAAGGTGATAAAAACCCTGAATCTCAACTTTGGTATGTTAGACAAGGTAAAACTTCTTTATTTGTAAATTTCATCGCTCAAAAGAAGAAGAAATTGAAAGACAACTTTGTTGAAGAATGGTCTGTGGTTTTTAAGGAAAGTGAGGTAGTTGAGTTGAGTGGGAATAACTAACAATAATTATGAAATCTGAATGATGAACGAAGAGTTTATTGGTGGTCGGACATGGTTTGAGGAAGTTTTTGGGATATCTAAATCAAAAACCAAAGATTATCTATAGAATATTAGAATTAAAAAGCACAGAGCAGTTCAGAATCTAAACCATAAACCAAACAACATGAGCGAAATAGAAAGAATTACCCAATGCATTACTGACTTTGTAAAGGGTGGCGACAATAGCGACATTGAACTTTTGGACGCAGTGTTGCATGAAGATTTTCGAGTAACCAATAACGGCTTTATGGGAACATCAGGTGTTATGATTATCGACAAACAAGATTACTTGGAAAGAATCAGAAATGGAGAATTTGGAGGGATTCCTCGTGAAATGGAAATATTAGCTATTGACCATGATGGAATTATTGCAATGGTAAAATTAAAAATTGAAAGTTTCGAGAATGATTTCATTTCTTACAATTCATTGGTTTTAGACACTGAGGACAATTGGAAAATAATTAATAACCTGGCTGTAGTAAAAGCTAAATTGCTGGTTTAATTCAAAAATACAGTACAACAACAGAAGAGCCCAAATCAATAAAACCCAATCGAAATATAAAATTTAGTGAGCATTACAATCTTTATTAAATAGCAGTAAACATTTAAAATCGAAAATATTTTATAGTTAGAGCGTTCAATAATGCCTATACCATGACGGAAAATTGTAATCAACTGGCTACTAAGCCTCATAAATTATTTTATTCTTTAAATACGCGTTATTCATCGATAAATTGTTTAATTTTATCGATGAATATTAAATTTCGTTCATATTCTTAAAACTATGGCAGTAATTTAGTTCAATTCACTAAACAATAACTAATTAAAATGAAAGCTTCTATTTATATATTTACAATATTTCTTTTAATATCCTGCGTACCAGAAAAATCAACATGTAGTGATTTTCACGTAGGTAAATTTGCATACGCAGATCCAGATTATGCTCATATTGAAATTATAAGAACTGAAAAAACACAGATCGAAGTCAATAGTAAATCGAAAGTCGAAGCTCATACTTCAATTGAATGGAAATCTGATTGTAAATATGTTCTCACTTATGAAAAATTCAAAAATGCTCCAGAAGAATTTCAATCAATGATTGGTCAGAAAATTCATGCTGAGATTATTGAAATTGGTAAAGATAAATTCACATGCCAAGTCAAAAGTAAAAACTCGAATGAAGTAATGGATTTTAAGGTTATTAAAGACTAAAGTAGCATCAGTACTGTTTTAACACCTCTAATATTTACCAGTATATTCGTTTAATGGCGTTTATTAGAAATCAAATTCTTGAAATCTAAGCCCTAAATTCGTCAACTTTCACACTTTTTACGATAAAAAAGCACACTAAACATTAGCGCTTAAGATAATCCTACTATTTTAGCGACCCATACAAGGCTATGTGATCTGCGTATGGAGCAAAAATATCAATATGAAAAAAGAATTCAAATTTTCTTACCATCATTTAGCCTCTTTTGAAGAATTAAATGAAGATCAAAAAATAGTTGCCCAAGCCGCTGAAAAAGCAACGTTAAAGGCACATGCACCTTATTCAAACTTTAAAGTTGGAGCAGCACTTTTATTGAACGACGATACCATTGTAATTGGAAGCAATCAAGAGAACAAGGCTTATCCTACGGGACTTTGTGCAGAACGCGTAGCACTTTTTTCTTATGGCGCACAACAAAATAAGCAAGGAATTAAAATTTTAGCCATCACTTGTGTTGGAGATTTGTTGAAAGAAGGAGATTTTTTTTCACCTTGTGGCGGTTGTCGTCAAGCGATGGCAGAATATACTGAAATTCAGAATGCTCCATTTGAGATAATCATGAAAAACGGAGATGGAAGCTATTTGATTTTTGAGGGTGTGCATCAACTCCTACCCTTTATTTTTGGTAGTAAATAATATTTGATAGAAAACTCCAACTACTGCGTTATGCTCGTTTTAAATAGCAGTCATTTATAAAAATAAACTCCTGCAATTAAAAACGTCACAAGCCTTGTATTTGAAGCTTTCTTTTCAAATATTAAGTAATACTTAGTATTCTTGCATACACTAGTTAGGAATTTCAAGAATTCTCTTAATGGATTAACTACTTTAAAAAAATATAAACTCTATATTTGTCTAATCGAATTAAACTGTATTAAACTATGGCAGCAAAATCATCAGAAAAGCCTACAAAAACCACTAAAAAGGAAAGCTCTTCAAAGAAGCAAAAGTTTTCAAAAGAAACTTATATCAAATGGTATAAGGATATGCTTTTGATGCGAAAATTTGAAGAAAAGGCTGGACAACTATATATCCAACAAAAATTTGGAGGATTTTGTCACCTATATATCGGACAAGAAGCTATTGTAGCGGGAACTGTGAGTGCGACAAGACCAACAGATTTCCACATGACAGCTTACCGTGATCATGCGCATCCTATTGGATTAGGAACGGATGTTCGCCGATTAATGGCTGAATTATATGGTCGTCAAACTGGAGTTTCTAAAGGAAAAGGTGGCTCAATGCACTTTTTTGACAAAGAGAAAAACTTCATGGGTGGACACGGTATTGTTGGAGCACAAATTCCAATGGGAGCAGGTGTTGCTTTTGCTGAAAAATACAAAGGAACGGATAACGTAACTATGGTTTCTTTCGGTGATGGAGCGGCACGTCAAGGTGCACTTCACGAAACATTCAACATGGCGATGCTGTGGAAACTTCCAGTAATTTTTATTGTAGAAAACAATAATTATGCAATGGGAACTTCTGTAGAACGTACAACAAACGTATTGGATTTATCAAAACTAGGTTCTTCTTATGAAATGCCTTCTTTTGTAGTTAATGGAATGTCACCAGAAGATGTACACGAAGCTGTTGCAATGGCTGCAGACCGTGCACGTAAAGGTGAAGGTCCAACATTATTGGACATCAAAACTTACCGTTACAAAGGACATTCAATGTCTGATCCTCAAAAATACAGAACAAAAGATGAGGTAAAAGAATATCAATCAAAAGATCCAATTGAGCATTGCTTAAAAGTGATTAAAGATAATTCTTACTTATCAGAAGATGAGATTAAAGACATCCAATCATGGGTAACAAACGAAATTAATGAAGCAATTGAGTTTGCTGACAGTTCGCCTTATCCAACAAAAGATGAATTATACAAAGACGTATATAAATCTGAGGATTACCCATTTATTAAAGAATACTAAAAAACTAAGGAAAAATGGCTGAAGTTATTTTAATGCCAAAACTATCGGATACGATGACTGAGGGTGTCGTTGCAGAATGGCACAAGAAAGTTGGTGACGATGTAGAATCAGGTGAATTACTTGCTGAAATCGAAACGGATAAAGCAACAATGGAGTTTGAGTCATTCTATGATGGTAAACTCTTATATATAGGAGTTGAAAAAGGTCAAACTGCACCAGTAAACGTTATTTTAGCTATTATCGGGGAAGAAGGAGAAGATATTGATAAAATAATAGCTGACTCTAAAAAAGGAGACGATAAAGAAGATTCTGCTGAAAGTAAGGAAGAAACTTTAGAAGCTGAAGAGGAGAAAGAAGAGGAAAAGCAAACAGAGAAAAAACCTGCAGCTGATAAATCTTCTGATGACAAACCAAAAGAAACAACTGAAAAATCTGAAACTTCTACACAATCAAGTGGAGACGGAGAAAGAATCTTTGCTTCACCTTTGGCTAAAAAATTAGCAGAAGACAAAAATGTTGATTTGAATGATGTAAAGGGTTCTGGAGAAAATGGACGTATCGTAAAACGCGATATTGAAAATTACAAGCCAGAAAACAAACCACAGAATAGTGCAAAAGCTCCGGCTGCTGCAGGTTCAACATCAGGTTCAACTTTAACAGAATCTTACACAGATACCAACATTTCGCAAATGCGTAAAACCATTGCAAAACGTTTGGCTGAAAGTAAATTTACTGCACCTCACTTCTACTTGACCTTAGATATTGACATGGACAATGCAATGACGCAGCGTTCAGCAGTTAATGCAAACGAAGGTGTGAGGGTTTCATTTAACGACATGGTAATTAAAGCCTGTGCTGTTGCATTAAGAAAACATCCAGCAGTTAACAGTGCTTGGTTAGGAGACAAAATCCGTAAATACGACCACATCAACATTGGAGTTGCTGTAGCAGTTGAAGACGGTTTATTGGTTCCTGTAGTTCGTTTTGCTGACACAAAAGGCTTAATGGAAATAGGTGCTGAGGTTAGAGAATTTGCTCAAAAAGCAAAAGAAAAGAAATTACAACCAAAAGATTGGGAAGGAAATACATTCACAATTTCTAACCTAGGAATGTACAATATCGAATCATTTACTGCGATTATTAATCCACCTGATGCTTGTATATTGGCAATTGGAGGAATAAAACAAGTGCCTGTTGTTAAAGACGGACAAGTTGTTCCAGGAAATGTGATGAAGGTAACTTTATCATGTGACCATAGAGTTGTAGATGGTGTTACAGGAGCAGAGTTCTTGAATACTTTCAAATCTTACATGGAGAATCCAATGATGATGATGGTATAGTATGCATGCCCTACTAGGGAAAGCATACAATACCACATAACCTATATTTAAAAAGTCCAGACGTTAGCGTTTGGACTTTTTCTATTCCTATAATTTCCAATACTATAAGTTTTCACTCTTTTAAAAGCTTCAGCGGAAATCATTCTAAACCTATACCGCATTAATCGATATGATCTTTATAAAAAACAAACATTTCTCTTCTCTTCTCTTCTCTTCTCTTCTCTTCTCTTCTCCTCCGTGAATCTCTGTGAAAACCCTCCTTTATCTCTGTGAAAACGCCAGGTGCCGCAGGCGCTCTCTACATCCCAACAGCTTTGCGAACCTCTGCTCCTCTGCGCACCTTTGCGTCACCCTTAAAACACCAACGATCTCTCCTTTTCTCTCCTCCGCGAACTTTGCGCAAACCTCAGCGACTCTGCGGTTAACAACAAAAAAAGCCATACCTCTCGGTACAGCTTTTCAATTCTATATATATAAAAGAAAATTATCCTACTAACTCTTCTTTCGAAAAGTGGAATTCTCCTTCTATCATTGCATTTTCGTCAGAATCTGAACCATGAACAGCGTTTTTCGCTTTAGACTCAGCATATTTTGCACGGATAGTTCCTGCTTCAGCTTCAGCTGGATCAGTTGCTCCAATTAAAGTTCTAAAGTCAGCTACTGCGTTATCTTTTTCTAAGATTGCCGCTACGATAGGACCAGAAACCATATAATCAACAAGTTCCATGTAGAAAGGACGCTCTTTATGAACAGCATAAAATACTTTTGCCTGCTCTACAGAAAGCTTAGTTAATTTCATTGCTTTAATTGAAAATCCTGCATCAGTAATCATTTGAAGGATATTCCCGATGTTTTTGCTCTCTACGCCATCAGGCTTAATCATTGTAAAAGTTCTATTCGTTGCCATTTTATTGTTTTTTCTAAATGTGGCGCAAAAATAGTGAATACGAATTGAATAAGTAAATTTTCTAAGAGAATATTTTTTAAAACAGAAAATTGAAACCCTTATTTGGTTATAATCGAGAAGAAATTAAAAACCAGCGTTACAAAAGTCACCTTAATAACAAATAAAAATGGAGACTTTTGTGAAATATTTTATCACCAAAGAAAACAAGAGAGAGAATGCATATACTAAAGAAATATCTGCCTATTTTAGATTGGCTACCTAACTATAAAAAGAAGAATTTACAGGGTGATATGTCCGCAGGAATAACTGTTGGAATTATGTTGATTCCCCAAGGTATGGCCTATGCAATGCTAGCTGGAATGAATCCAATTCATGGTTTATATGCGGTAACAATTCCTATTTTATTGTATGCCATTTTTGGAACATCTCGACAATTAGCGGTTGGACCTGTTGCAATGGTTTCCTTATTAACAGCTGCCGGAATTGGAGCTTTGAGTCCAAGTTCTCCTGAACAATATTTACTTTATGCGTTAACATTGGCATTTCTGATTGGATTAATTCAATTTGGAATGGGAATTTTGCGTTTTGGATTCTTTGTAAATTTCCTTTCTCATCCAGTAATTAACGGATTTACTTCTGCAGCTGCAATTATTATTGGACTAAGTCAAATCAAGCATTTATTTGGAATTGAACTTCCACGAAGCGAATATGTCCAAGATATTATGGTCAGTATTTTTCACAATATTGGAACACTCAACTGGACAGCTTTTGCTATTGGAATTGGTGGAATAATCATCATTAAATTCGGTAAGAAAATTCACAAAAGTTTACCAACACCTTTATTAGCGGTTGTTTTTGGAATTCTATTGGTTTGGGGATTTGGTTTAACTGCAAATGGAGTTGCTGTTCTTGGAGAAGTTCCATCTGGACTTCCTGGCGTTTCTACCCCTTCATTTTCTATGGAAACTTGGAGCATCCTCCTCCCTATCGCCATCACGATTTCATTGGTAGGATTTGCAGAAAGTTTTGCCGTAGCGAAAGTCATCCAAGGAAAACACAAAGACTATAAATTAGATGCCAACCAAGAATTAATCGGGTTAGGAATGGCCAATTTTGGAGCAGCATTTTTCATGGGACTTCCTGTAACTGGTGGATTCTCAAGAACAGCAGTAAACGATCAGTCTGGTGCGAAAACTGCTCTTGCTTCTATTATTAGTGTCGTCTTAATAGTTATTACTTTACTTTTCCTTACTGAGTTATTCTTCTACTTACCAAAATCTATTTTAGCGGCTGTTGTTATTGTAGCTGTTTCTGGATTAATTGACTTTAAAACACCAAAAACGCTGTGGAAAGCAGATAAAACGGACTTTTTATTGTTGATTATCACATTTATCTCCACTTTAACTTTGGGAATTGTTGTTGGAATTTTAATTGGAATGGCACTTTCTTTAGGAGCTGTTTTATACAAAGCTTCTCGTCCACACATTGCAAAATTAGCACAAGTACCAAACACGAATATCTATAGAAACACAAGTCGTTTCAAGGATTTAGTGGAAGGAAAAGATGAATTATTTGTACGTATTGATGGACAAATCTATTTCGCTAATATCAGCTTTATTCAAAAAAGAATTGAAGTTTGGGAAAAAGAAAAAGGTGCTGCTTTATCAAAAGTTGTCCTCAACTTTGAAAGTGTGATTTCCATTGACAGTTCCGGAGCACATGAAATTGAAGAATGGATTCACAATTGGCAACAAAAAGGAATTCAAGTGACAATTGCCGGAGCACGTGGACCAGTTAGAGATATTCTAAAAAAATGGAATATGATTGAGAAAATCGGAAAAGAATATATCTTTATCAATATGAATGATGCAGTTCAATATTTGAATAAAGTGGAAAATAATCAGAATTTCGATAGAGAAAAATATGCATTGCAAAGCAATGTGAACTAATGTGAGAACTTTAATTCAAATTGCGATAGATAGGTTGAATTGCAACATATCCAAAATGCAATATTTTTTCGTATCTTTCTTTCTTTAAATAAAATTACAAAATCTTGAAAACAACACCAACAGTAGACAGTCTAGACCAGACATTTTGGAACTCGAAATACGAGAATAATTTAACCGGATGGGATTTAGGAATGGTCTCTCCTCCTATCAAAGAATACATTGATCAAATTGAAAACAAAGATTTACGTATTTTAATTCCTGGAGCTGGAAATGCTTATGAGGCAAAATATCTTGTCGAAAATGGATTTACTTCTGTTACTGTAATTGATATTGCTCCTCGACTAATTCAAAAATTAGAAGAAGAGTATAAAGACAATTCAGCTATTCAATTAATTCACGGAGACTTTTTTGAACATCAAGGAGAGTATGATTTAATTATCGAGCAAACCTTCTTTTGTGCAATTCATCCTTCTCTTCGTCCACAATATGTTGAGAAGATGAAATCGTTACTTTCTAAGGATGGAAAATTGTGTGGATTATTATTCAACCGAGAATTTGTTGGAGGTCCACCATTCCAGGGAAATAAAAAAGAATACTTGGAATTAATGCAAGACGAATTAAAAGTTGAAACAATGGAAGCTTGTTACAATTCCCATTCAGCGAGAAAAGATACAGAATTGTGGATTCATCTTCAGAAGCAATAAGTTTTATAGAAAGCAATATTTACCAGGGTAAAAGACTGTAACAATTGTAACCCATAAATGAATAATGAATACCGACCTTTGCAGTGTCAACAAGAAAAACAAAATAAAAAGAGAGATATGAACATAGAACAAATTTATACTGGATGTTTAGCGCAAGGTGCTTACTACATCACTAGTAATGGTGAAGCGGCAATCATTGATCCACTTCGTGAGATTCAACCTTATCTAGAAAGATTAGAAAAGGATGGTGTAACATTGAAGTATATTTTTGAAACACATTTCCACGCAGATTTCGTTTCTGGACATTTAGATTTAGCAAAAGCAACTGGAGCAGACATCGTTTTTGGGCCTACAGCTCAAACAGAATTTGAAAGTATTGTTGCAAAAGACGAGCAAGTATTTGAAATTGGTGATATCAAAATCAAATTAATGCACACACCTGGTCATACAATGGAAAGTTCAACTTATCTATTGATTGATGCAGATGGAAAAGACCACGCAATTTTCTCAGGAGATACTTTGTTTTTAGGAGATGTTGGACGTCCAGATTTAGCTCAAAAAGCAGCAAGCATGACTCAGGATGAATTAGCTGGTCACCTTTATGACTCGTTAATGACGAAAATTATGCCTTTAGCAGATGACGTAATCGTTTATCCAGCGCACGGTGCAGGATCAGCTTGTGGTAAAAACATGATGAAAGAAACGGTGGACACATTAGGGAATCAGAAAAAGATGAACTATGCATTGAACCAACCAAATAAAGAAGCATTCGTTGCAGCGGTTACAGATGGTTTACTCCCACCTCCAGCATATTTTGGAGCTAACGTAGCAATGAACAAAACAGGATATAAAAACGTTGACGATGTAATTAAAACAGGTCTTAACGGATTATCTCCAAAAGAATTTGAAGCAGCTGCTGAAGGAACAGGAGCTTTAATTTTAGACACAAGAGACAACGGTGACTTCGCTAAAGCATTTATCCCTAACTCTGTAAGCATTGGAATTGGCGGTGATTTTGCACCATGGGTTGGAGCAATGATTGGCGATGTTCAACAACCATTACTTTTGGTTACTGAGCCAGGAATGGAAGAAGAAGTTGTGATTCGTTTAACACGTGTTGGATTTGATAATGTTATCGGATATTTAGAAGGAGGATTTGAATCTTGGACAAAAGAAAACCGTGAAACTGATAAAGTGGACAGAATTACACCAGCTGAATTCGAAAATCGTTTCAAATTAGAAGAAAGTATTGTTTACGATGTTCGTAAAGAAACTGAATATGAAGCGGAACACGTTGATGAAGCATTCTCTCGTCCTTTGGCAAGTATGAATGACTGGATCAAAGATATTAATCCAGAAGAGCATTTCTTCATGCACTGTGCCGGTGGTTACAGAAGCATGATTGCTGCAAGTATTCTACAGTCTAGGGGTTACAGAAACTTCACAGAAATTGAGGGTGGAATGGCTGCAATTGCAGAAACGAAACTCCCAAAAACAGACTACGTTTGTGCTTCTAAAACAATGAGTTAATTCATAAACATATTATAAATCACAGTGGTTCAAATCTTTTGGACCATTGTGCATTTTTAACCATTTGAGATTTAAACGGGGTTTAAAAACCAGTTCATCTTAATTTAAAACTAAACGAAATGAGTTACTTAAAAAATATTAGTCTGAGTGCGATAATGTTTGGAGCAGTTGTTTTTACAAGCTGTTCAAACTCGCAAACTACAGAAAGTCCTAAATCAGAACAAAAGGTAGAGCAAAAGAAAGAAGAGAAAGTAGATTTCGAAAATGCTTTTATTGTTGATGTTAGAACTACCCAAGAATTCGAATCCGGACATTTTGAAGGAGCAATAAATATTCCTGTTGATGAAGTGGAAGATTACCTATTGGAATTTGAAGGACATGATCAAATTGTTGTTTATTGCAGAAGCGGTGCTAGATCTGGAAGAGCGAAAAGCATTTTAGAAGCTGAAGGACATCAAAATGTAATCAACGCTATTAATCTTGATCATTTGAATAAACTAAAAGCTAATCAAAAGTAACATCATGGAGGAGGTGACAAAAATTAAGGTTTTAATTCCAACAGATTTTTCAATCGAAGCGGAATATGCTTTTATGATGGTGAACAACCTATCGAAAAAGGCAAACATGGAAATTACTTTTCTTCATGTTTTAAATGTTCCTGATACTGTTACTTTGGGAATGGAAAATGTGATCAATACATGTGGAGAAATTGATGCGAATTTTGTTGAAATCCAACGCAACATGGCAGCTGTTAAATTGACTGAGCTTCAACAAAAACATGAAGGTGTTAAGTCTGAGCTTATTTTTGGACATACTACAACAGGGATAATCCAATTTGCAGAGGAAAATAATTTTGACCTCATCGCACTAGGAACCAAAGGAACTTCAGGATTAGCAGAAAGATTTATTGGTAGTAATGCTCAATTAATTGCCAGAAAATCAAACGTTCCAGTCATGACTTTGATGTGTGACCGTTCAGGATTAGAATTAAAAGATATTCTTTTGGTTCATAATTTTGAGGAAAATGAACCTCAGAAATTGAATTTGGTCAAAACATTTATCAAAGCTTTTGGTACGAAACTCCATTTCTTGCAAATTACGACCAAGGATGACAATGAGGAAAACATCAGAGAAAGCATGGCTATTTTCGCTCAAAAAAATGGTTTTGTGAACTATGAAATGCATGTCATCCGAGATAAAAATATCGAGGAAGGAATTAAGCATTTTACAGAGGAAGAAAACATGGATATTATCTGTATCGGAACACACGGAAAAGGTGGTATATTTCACAAAAGTGCAACTGAAACATTGATAAACCACCTTTACAAACCTATTATTTCATACAAAATTAAATAGAAAAAAATGTTAGATTTTTTAATGCAACCTTGGCCATGGTGGTTCTCAGGGCTTATACTCGCGTTCATAATGTTCCTGCTATTGTTCTTCGGGAATTCATTTGGATTCTCAGCAAACTTACGCACAATATGCTCGATTGGTGGAGCAGGAAAACGAGTAAAATTCTTTGATTTCGATTGGAAAAAACAAACTTGGAATCTCGTATTCCTTGTTGGAGCAATATTAGGAGGGTATATTACCAGTGAATTTTTAAGTAATCCTGATCAAGCAGTAGCAATTTCAGAAAATACAATTAAAGATTTAGGAGCACTTGGTTTCGCTGCTCCAACTTCTATTCAACCCGCTGAACTATTTGCCTTCGAAGCGATATTCACACTCAAAGGATTTTTAATTCTTGCTTTCGGTGGATTATTAGTTGGTTTCGGTGCAAGATACGCTGGTGGATGTACATCAGGACACGCAATCAGTGGTTTAGCCGACCTTCAACTTCCTTCTTTGATAGCAGTTGTAGGATTCTTTATCGGTGGATTAATCATGACATTCGGAATATTCCCACTTATTTTTTAAAAATTACAGAGAGAGATGAAGTTTATAAAATATTTAATAGTGGGAGCACTATTCGGAATCGTAATGTCAAAATCAGAGGCTATTTCTTGGTACAGAATTCAAGAAATGTTCAGATTTCAAGCATTTCACATGTACGGAATTATTGGAGTTGCAGTAGTTACTTCAGCAATTATAGTAGCGCTCATAAAAAAGTTCAAAATCCGTGATTTGGCAGGAAACCCAATTCTGTTTTACCCGAAAAACAAATCAACTGCGCGTTATTTATTAGGCGGAATTATTTTCGGGTTAGGCTGGGCATTAAGTGGAGCTTGCCCTGGACCAATGGTCGTAAATATAGGATATGGATTTATGTCGTTTGGTGTAATCTTCATATTCGCACTTTTAGGAACATTCCTTTATGGAGTAGTGAAAGATAAAATACCACATTAGGTAATTGACAATTTATAATTGATAATTGATAATTATTGGGTGGTAATTGTTGATTGGTATTGACAATTATTAGTTGGTAATTATTGGTGGTTGGTTGATAATTATTGGGTGGTAATTGTTGTTTGGTAAAGACTAGATTGTTGTCAAAAACTTATTACAATCCATGTCAATTAACTACAAAAAAGGGATTCCTCTATTTTTTAAAACCATGATTTTGAAAAAAACATTCGAAATGACAGGATCAGAGAGGATATTTGGAGGAAGATAAACGACTGAGGAATCTCTTTTTAAAATAATACAAAAGCGAGTAAAATGATAATAAACACGAGTATTAAGCTTCAAAATTTAATTATTCACGTGATTATTTTACTCGCTTTTGCATTTCCTTTTCAGGGTTTTGGACAGGATGATTCACTGGTAAAATCAAAAGGTTTGCGTGACTTTCTAAAGAAAGGCGAATTAAACTTTCTTTCTAAAACTCAGGTAATGTCAACCGTAAATGAAGGAGCAGGAAATGACTTTTTCGCTTTAGGAACAGGGATTGGAGCATTTTACAAAACCCCTTCTTTCCACGGATTTCAAGTTAAAGCTGGAGCATTCATGACTTTCAATTTGGCGGGTTACCACTTGGTGAATTCAACTACAAATAAATGGAATAACACCCGTTACGAAAAGGCACTTTATGACATAAAAGATCCAAGTAATAAATACAACTTAGGTGCTTTGGATGAGCTTTATATAGCTTATACTTTCAAAAAGTTAAGTTTTAAAGTGGGTCGTCAAATTCATGAAACACCTTTATTAAACAAGAACTACAATCGTTTTCGTCCAAACATCTTTCAAGGTTTATCGGCAAAATACGAAAACAAAAAATTGACATTTTCTGCAGCTTGGTTTATCTCTGAAGCTATTCGTGGAACGATGAATACTTATTCAACCGCTAACTCTTTTGGAGTTTATGGTGAAGGTTGGAATCCAGATGGTTCAAAAAACGATTACCATGGACATATCACAACTTTAGGAACAGGAGTTTTTGGCGTGAAATACAAACACAAGAATACGTCAGCTATTAAATGGGAATCCCAAGCTTGGAATTATCTTGGAGAAAATGTTTTCAACCTTACTTTCGTACAATCTGATTTTAAAATAAAACACAAGAAAACTGAATTCCTTTTTGGAGTGCAGGGATTATATCAAACAGCCTTAAAAAATGGAGGGAATCCCGATCCAACTCACGCCTATATCTTAAACGAGGAAAGTACTTATGCTGTTGGAGGAAAAGTAGGTGTAAAATTCATTCAGCAACATGAAATAAGCCTAAACTACTTTGGCATTTCGGATGAAGGACGCTATTTATTTCCAAGAGAATGGGGACGCGAACAGTATTATGCAAGTCAAACTACAGAGTTATTTGAAGGGTATGGAGGTTTAAATGCTTATGTTTTTAGATATGAATATTCATCAAAAAACAAGCGCCATTCTACAAAACTTAGTGCTGGAATTATCGATCAACCAGACATTCAAAATCTACGCTTAAATAAATATGGATTAGATAATTATTATCATTTCCTAGCCCAATACAAACACCAATTTGGCAAATACTTTGAAGGAATGAGCATGAGATTTATTGTTACTTATAAAAAAGAAATGAACCCTGGAAGCATGACGAATTCTCAAAAAATAAACAAAGTGGATATGGTGCATTTCAATTTGACATTAAACTACTTTTTATAATTCACAATTGATAATTGATAATTATGTTTCTCAATCGTTATCTAGAGAAGCTAATCATTTTATTATGACACAAACAGCAAATTTGTTAAGCCAAAAGACTACGTAAAAGATCATTCGAAAATTTCTTAAAAACTTGTTTTTAAAAATTTACTTCAGGATGACGTGGGTTGCGTGGGGATGTCAAAATTCGGATGGGGAAAATAAATTAACTAAACTTTCCGATTTTTCTTATTTCTAAAAGTCAATTTAAAAACTGTTCCCTTGGTATTCTCCAACTGTTCAATTTCACCATCAATTTGTTCCACTAAACTATTGATTAATAAAACACCTAAGCTTTCCCCAGCGAAATCTAAAACATTCTTCATACTGTTGCATCCGTTATCCCCTATAGTAAGTTCAAGCTTATCATCATCCAAGGCCTCTATAGCTGAGAAAATATTGATGTTTCCTAAATCATCTGCTCCATGTTTGATAGAATTCGTTACCACTTCATTAATTAGCAATCCTAGTGGAATAGCAGTATCTAGGTTCACATGGATTGAGTCAATATCCAATGAGAACGAAATAGATTTATCTTGGGTAGAAAATGATCTTGATAAGTCTTCTATGAGCTTATTCAAATACATTCCAAATTCAATCTTATCCAATTCTTCCGACAGATAAAACATTTCATGAATGACAGCCATTGATTGTATTCTATTTTTACTGTCTTCATATAACCTAAACAATTCTTTTTGATCACTATTTCTTCCTGCTTGCAGTGAAAGTAGACTCGATATAATTTGTAAGTTGTTTTTTACTCTGTGGTGAATTTCTCTTAACAATAATTCCTTTTCACTCAGATCACTTAACAATCCTTTTTCAACTAACTTTGACTTTGTTATATCTCTTGCTGTACAATAACCTAAATCTGTTTCAGGATCAATTCTCGCTCTCCAACTCAAATAAACCACCTCTCCAGATTTTTTAATATACCGATTCTCAAAAACCAAAGAATCATCACTCTTATCCACCTCAACCACAGCACCGTAAGAATCTTCAAAATCATCGGGATGTATGATATTCAAGTAAGAACGTGAGAGCAACTCCTCCTCTGTATACCCTAAAAGCTTAACCCAAGCTGGGCTTACTTTTAAAAAATAGGTATCCAAGTGAGTAATACAATGCAAGTCACTAGACATACTAAAGAAATTGTTCAATCCACTTTTACCGCTTATTTCATCTGTAACATCAATAACATCACCCTCAATACCTATTAATTCTCCATTATCATCCAGTAACGGAAAAGATGTAAAAGATAGCTGTTTCTTTTCGCCAGAGGGTGTAATTATGGTCTGACTCATTACATTACTCCCTTCTTCACCATGAAAAATTTCGAGTATTTCTGGAAAACGCACGATAGTTTTTTCATCAATACTAGACAAATAAAACTCAAGTAAAGTTCCCTGATAATCTTTTGGATAATCAAAGATTCGGAAGGTTTCAGGAGACCATTCTAAAATACTATTGTTATGATAGTAAGCCCAATTACCAATTTTTGAGTATTCCTCATTATTTTGAGCCTTACGTTCTCTAGCAATTTTATTAATATTCGAAGTCTTTAACGTTTTCTTATCAAGAACTATTTTCAGTTGCTCTTCGACTTTAAAACGAAACATTTCAATCATTTCCTTAAGATCAAATTGCTTACCTACCGTAAGTTTTGATTCTTTATAAATTTTATTCCGCCTATCTTTCATGAGGTGCTATTCTTTATATATGCAATTTAGAGTAAGTTATTCTTGTGTTATTAAGAACTGTCTATCATGGACTTATACTTGGTCTATTCTTAAAAAACAATTTAAAAGTGGTTCCAACATCACTGTTTAATTGCTCAATTTCACCATCAATTTGCTCCACTAAACTATTGATTAATAAAACACCTAGACTATTTCCTTCATTATTTAAAATATCCTTCTGCGTGTTTATTCCTTTATCCCCTATCGTGAACTCAACTAAACCTTCTTCTGATTTTTTGATAACAACAAAAATATTGACATTTCCGAATTCATCTTCCCCATGCTTGATAGAGTTCGTAACCATTTCATTGATCAACAAACCAAGTGGTATTGCTGTATCTAAATTCAAAAAAACTTTTACTGCATCAAATGAAAAATCTATAATTTTGTTCTTTGAAGCAAAAGCTTTTGATAAATCACCTACAAGTTTTTTCGTGTAAGTACAAAATTCAATCTTATCTAATTCATCAGATTGATAGAACATTTCATGAATAGCAGCCATAGATTGAATTCTATTTTTACTGTCATCATAGAGTTCTGTTAACTGCTCATGCTCACTATTTGCGCCCGCTTGAAGTGAGAGTAGGCTAGAGATAATTTGTAAGTTATTTTTTACTCTGTGGTGAATTTCTCTTAACAATAATTCTTTTTCACTTAAATCATTTAACAACGAATCTTTAACCAACTTAGTTTCGGTAATATCTCGAGCAGTACAATACGCCAAATTAGTTTCTTCATCTATTTGAGAATTCCAACTCAGATAAACAATTTCACCAGATTTAGTCAGGTATCTATTTTCAAATGTTGACATCAGTTCTGCGTCTTCCAACTTGTCATATACAACAGCGGACTTTTCGACATCATCAGGATGTACAAAATCTAAGAAAGAATTTGAAATCAACTCCTTTTCTGAATACCCAAGAAGTTTGCTCCAAGACGGACTCACTTTAACAAAATGGTGGTCCATATGAACAATACAATGCAGATCATGAGATAAATTGAAAAAATTATCTAATCCTTTATTGCCAGTAATATGAGAAGTCAAATCTTTTATATAGCCCTCAACGCCTATTATATCACCTTTTTTATCAAGAATAGGAGTTGAAACACAAGATAAATTTTTGGTGTTCCCGTTTGGCGTGTGAATGGTATGATTGATCATCACATCATTATAACTGGTTTTTAGCTTTTCTACTTGTGTAGGAAGTAAATTTGTTGTTCTTTCATCTATACATTCAAGGTAGAATTCATTCAATGAACCTTTATAATTTTCTGGATATTCAAAAATTTTATAGGCCTCTTCCGACCATTCCATTACGTTGGTTTCAAAAATATATTTCCATCTCCCCTGATTAGAAAAGTCTTCAGAATTCTGAATAAGCTCCTCATTCAACCCTACTTTAAATTCATTTAATTCTAGTTCATTCAAAAAGCTTACTGAAGCCGAATCTACAGCCTTCAGTTCAAACTGTTGGGATTGGACTTTCATCTCTAACAACCTTGCCTCAGTCTTCTTTATTTCTTGAAGCAATTTCTGATGTTCGTTTTTCATTAGATTTAAGTTTCGAGAAGCATATTTTACTAACTCTTCACTAAAAGTAGAAAAATTTTGTAATTATCGCAAGGTAGGCAGACATATTTTTTAACTAAAAAAATTGAGTAAGTCTCTTATTGATTGCAATTTAAGAATATATATACAATTCAATAGTAGCCAAATAATAACCTTCAATCAATTAAATAAGCTTTTCCCGTTATATCTAAAAGTTTAGAAATATTATTAATGTTTACTTTCTAAAATTCATAATTATCTAAATTTCTCTATTCAATCGGTTCTTAAAAATCAATTTAAATACAGTTCCTTCAAAATTATTCAACTGTTCAATTTCTCCATCAATCTGATCTACTAAGCTATTAATCAACAAAATACCCAAACACTCCCCATCGGAATTTAAAATATCATCCAGACTATTTACTCCATGATCACCTATTAAGAGTTGTAAACTACCTTCTTTCAAAACGTCCAAAGTCGCAAAAACCTTAACATTTCCTTTAGTATCACATCCATGTTTAATTGAATTTGTTACAACTTCATTGACCAATAAACCCAATGGAATGGCAGTATCTAAATTTACATAAATAGGATCTGCAACGATATTAAAATCAATAACCTTGTTGCTTGAAGAAAAGGACCTTGATAAGTCAGCGATTAGTTTATTCATATATAATCCAAAGTCAATCTTATCGATTTCATCAGATTGGTAGAACATTTCGTGAATGGCTGCCATAGACTGAATCCTATTTTGGCTGTCTTGATAAAGTTCAGACAAATGTTTTTCATCGCCATTAATTTTAGACTGTAAAGACAATAAACTTGAAATAATTTGAAGGTTATTTTTTACGCGATGATGAATTTCACGCAATAACAATTCCTTTTCGCTCAAATCACTGAGCAGCTTCTCTTTTGCCAATTTTGACTCTGTAACATCTCTAGCTGAGCAATAAATTAATTCTGTTTCTGTATCTACTTGTGAATTCCAGTTAAGATAAACCACTTCTCCTGACTTCTTTATGTAACGATTCTCAAATTTAAGTGTAGAACCCTCAACGTATATTACATCAACTACTGTTTGCGTATCAACAATATCATCAGGATGTATAAATTCCTCATAAGATTGTGTAAGCAGTTCCTTTTCTGTATATCCTAGAAGTTTGCTCCATGAGGGACTCACTTTCAAAAAATAACGGTCTTTGTGCACGATACAATGTAAGTCATGAGATAAATTAAAGAATTTATCTAACCCATTTTTACCTGTGATTTTATCAGATAAATCCTTAACTAAACCTTCAACCGCAATAACCTTACCTGCATCATTTTTTATAGGTGATGAAGAAAATGATAGTAATTTTTTATTTCCTAAAGGGGTTGTTATCGATTGATTAATAACGTTGTCCTCAACTTCTCCAGTTAGTATTGTAGAAATTTTCAAGAGACGACTAGCTGTTTCATCATCTATACATGACATATAAAACTCCATCAAGCTTCCTTGAAAGTCATCAGGATATTCAAAAATCTTATACGTTTCATCGGACCATTCAACGGTTTTACTTTCAAAATAATATATCCAACGTCCAACATTAAAAAACTCTTCCGTTTTTTGAAAAAGTTGTTCTTTTTCTTCCAGTTTCGCTCGTATATGTTGAACATCTCCTTTGTTCAAAATAGAATTAAATTCTATTCTATTATTTTGAATTGAAAAGTCTAATTTTAAAGCATTTCTCCTGAGCTCTGCTAAATTAATTTCAGCATTTTCAATTTCAATATTTATTTTTTTGAGTTCGTCTTTCATTAATTGTTTATTTCTAGAGCTTAGTAGTTACGGACACTTAAAGATAAATAAATAATGTAAAGTTTGTTGTATTAAAGGAAATATTAAAAAATGATTCCCAAAATTGACATTTGAATTAAGATGAAAACACTTTGAAGTTCGTTTTAATTTAATTGGGTTACCCATTTAAGTCGCAGTATCTAAGAGACCATCGACCATACAATAAACCCCTATTAATTAACGCATTAAAAAGATCATTCAATCCAAAAAAAATCAAATATTTTTATAGATTATCAGGATGACGATTGTGTGGGTTGTACGATCAAAAAGCGGATGGTCATATTAATCATTGTCATCCTGAAGCGAAAACATAAAAATTTGTTTTTGTGTTTTGAGAAGGATCTCTTTTACTTGTTGAATAACAAGCTAAACATTATCAAATAACTTATAAATAGATACTCTTGTAAGGTTCTAGTTAAATTAAGTTTTTGGGCTACCAAGCTAAGTCGTAATTATTTAAAAAGAGATTCCTCGTCGTTTCACTCCACTTGTGCTGAGCTTGCCGATGTATCGGAATGACAGGTTTTCGTTGGCTTAGGTGGGGTAAAATTTATCTCTAGATAAAATTAATTATGCTTATCCGCTTCTTTACCCCAAATCATTCCAACGATATTGAGTTGATATAGACAGTAGCCTCATAAATAAATCATCAAAATACCTTCTATTAAATTTGTACACATATTCATTAAGATAGTTTCCCAGGAAATCCTCATCTATCCCATGATAAATATCA
>Ga0307486_1000341_pt1 | contig 44896 bp, 40 predicted proteins | sample CBIW02metaG_FD_203663 | JGI IMG/M metagenome (GOLD analysis project Ga0307486, IMG submission 203663) | Sea-ice brine microbial communities from Beaufort Sea near Barrow, Alaska, United States - CBIW 0.2 | ecosystem: Environmental > Aquatic > Marine > Coastal | place: USA: Alaska | collected... | reverse complement strand
CACCATTTTGGGCTTGTTCGTTGTGCCCGACGTGAAGTAAATCAGTGAGGGGTCAGCGGAGGCTACGATCGTGTCGATCGGCTCCGGAATCACCCGGTAGGCATCGGCGAAATCAGCCCAACCGGGTTGCGGCGAGCCCACGCTGATGCGCGTGTAGTCACCGGCAACGTCGTCGAATTTGGCCGTGTCGACCGAGTTCGCGATGACGTGTTTCACACCGCCACGCTCGACCCGGTCAGTGAGGTCGTGTGAGGCGAGAACCGCGCTCGTGGGCATGATCACGGCGCCGACCTTCATGATGGCCAGCATCGCCTCCCAGATTTCGAGCTGGTTGCCAAGCATGAGCATGACGTGGTCGCCGCGGCCCACTCCCTGCCGGTTGAGCCAGGTAGCGACCTGATCTGATCGATATTTCATCTCAGCAAAGCTGAACTTTTGCTCGCTGCCGTCTTCCTCGACGATCCACAGCGCGATGTTGTCGTTGTCTGTGGCGAGTACATCAAACCAGTCCGTAGCCCAGTTAAAGTGCTCCCCTACATCCGGCCAGCGAAACTCCTGGGCCGCACGGGCATGATCTTCGCGCAGGGCCAGCAGCTGGTCGCGGGCCGCGCGATAGTTTGCCGTACTGATCTTGCCTGGGTTCGTGCTGCTCGTGCTGTTCGTGTTCACGTGATGAGTCATACGCCGTTGTCTCCTCGAACGAGTCACCAGAGTCAAACGGCGACAGTTCATTCTGTCAGGGGTCGGGGGCAGACCGCGCCGGGCCGATAGTCTGCGAGGGATGACTCCTGCACCAGAACCCTGCCCACGCACTCCCCCGACACCGCTGGCTTCGCCCGTGACGGCGGCCGAAATTTTTCATCGTGTCGACTACCGCACAGCCATTGTGGCAGTGCAGCAAGCGCTCATCGGAGGGCTCGACCCCGCACACGACTTTGCTCGGGCAGTGCTGCCGGTCACGGCCGGTCAGCTGTTGCTGATGCCCACTGAGGCGACGGATTTTGTCGGTATCAAGGTGGCCTCGGTCGCACCGGGCAATCCCGCTCTCGATCGAGAGCGCATTCAAGGAATTTATCTGCTGCTCGACGCCGGCACCCTCAGCCCGGCCGCCCTGTTTGACGGCGCCGCGATCACGACACTGCGCACGCCGGCCGTATCGGCTGCTGCGGCCGATTACCTCGCCGCGACCAGCATTGCGCACCTGGTCGTGTTTGGGTGCGGACCGCAGGCATGGGGTCATCTTGAGGCGATGCGAGCCATTCGCTCCATCGATCGAGTGACCATCGTGGGCCGCGATCAGGCTCGCGCTGCGCTTTTCGCCGCCCGGGTCACCCAGAGCGGTCTTGCAGCCCGGGTTGGCACTGCTGCGGATGTGGCTTCGGCGCAGCTGATTGTGTGCGCCACCACGGCTCGGACGCCGCTCTTTGATGGCTCACTCGTGCCCGATGAGTGCTGCGTTGTGGCGGTTGGTTCCCATGAAGCGGATGCCCGCGAGCTCGACTCCGCGCTGCTGGCCCGCTCGCAGGTCGTCGTCGAAGACGTGGCTACGGCGAAGCGTGAAGCCGGCGACGTGATCATGGCGGCTTCCGACGGTGCGATTGCCCTTGCCGACCTTGTGCCCCTTCGCGATATCGTGCTCGGATCCGTGCAAATTGACCGTCGCCGACCGCGCATCTTCAAGAGCACGGGAATGTCGTGGGAAGACCTTGTGATTGCAACGGCCGTGTACCGGGCCGGTGCCAGAGCGCAGCCGGAGTAGTTCCTACCGCCTATCGTTGAAAAGTGACCTACTCCATTCGTTCCCTCGTACCCGCCGATCTTCCCAGGCTTCTGGCCTTGAACAACGCCGCCATTCCCGCGGTCAATGAGTTGGATGCCGAGGCGCTGGAAGCGCTGGTTCTGCACAGCCACTTCGCGGTTGTTGTCGTTGACACCAACGCGACCGAGATCGCGCTCGGTTTCTCTATTTTGTTTGTCGCCGGGGCTAAATACGAGAGCGAGAACTATCGCTGGTTCTCTGGCCGCTCCAGCGACTTTCTCTACGTCGATCGCATCGTCGTAGCTGACGGATTTCGTGGACAGGGCCTCGGCCAGGTGCTCTACGACGCTATCTTTGGTGCTGCCCGGCGCGAGGTGCTCGCCGAGGTGCTCTGCGAGGTCAACCTCGAGCCGCCGAACCCCGGATCGATCGCATTCCATGGACGGCTGGGATTTCTCGAAGTTGGCCAGTTGGCGACGGAAAACGACACCCATGTTGTGAGCCTGCTGGCGGCATCCGTCTAACTTGGTGCGAACGTTTTTTGTCTGACAGCTTGCGCACCGGGCACGTTAGTCGTTGGCGGTGAGCCTCCGCCGAGCGCCTGCGGCTAAGAGGAAGCGTAAAACAACCTGCAGGTATAACGGCGGTTGAAGTTCAAGAGGGCGCATCGATTTCTCGTCGCCACTATGGTCATTCTCAGGCGAGTTCTCACCGGCGCAGGAGTGACCCAAGCATCCGCCGAAGCATCCGCTTTGTGACTCTTGGCCTTCCGCAGGACTACTCCTCGCAGCGCGAGTAAGTGAGAGTCTCGCCGCGGGCGCCACCCATCCAGATATCTTGGCAGGCAGTCTTCATTTCGGCCAGGCCCTCAACGATCGATGCAAATACGTTTCCTGGAACCCATCCACTGTCGCCATTAATCAACAGATTATTGCGGTCATAGAACACCGCGAGGTCCACGATGGTACTCAGCTCTTTCGGCCCCCCGCCGGCCTCGTAGCCGTGAGAGGGCGTCTGCAGGTCATTGGCCGAGAAGGTGAAGTAGCAGACGTCCCCAGGGATGGGAGTGATCGTGGTGTTCTCGGCGCCGGGCTCGGCGGGCGCGAATGCTGGCACGAGATTGTAGATTTCATTGCGGGCATACTTGCCGTGAAAAACCTGGCTGGACAACGGTAGGGCGTCCCACACGGCGGCACTGGTGCGAGGTGCCTCGTCGTCGAGAAGAAGGGCCTTGCAGCTAACGCCGCGCTGTTCCAGGGTGATGGTGATGTAGCGAGCCATGATGGGTCCTTATCGTTGGTGTTTACGGTAATGAGGGAGAAGCGAAGGAGGGTGGAGAACGATGTCCGGCCGACCACGGCGCGGCCGCTTCATAGGCGGCGGCCACCTGCAGAATGCGCGCATCCGCGTGACGGGGCCCGACGATTTGCAGGCCAACCGGCAGATCGTGCCGCGTGAGCCCGCACGGAACCGTGATCGCCGGCTGCTGGGTGAGGTTGAACGGATAGGAATACGGGGTCCACGACGTCCAGTCAGGTGACGTTGAACCGGCTGGAACATTTACTCCGGCTTCGAACGCTGTGATGGGCAGCGTGGGGGTAAGCAACACGTCGTACTGCTCATGCAGCACACCCATCTCCCGTCCAAGTTTCATACGCACTGCCGTGGCATCAAGAAAGTCGCTTGCCGAGAAGTTGGCGTGCCGCTCCAGTGCCAAACGTAGCTCCGGGTCGATCCGGTCGAGGGCGCGGCCACCGAACGGTTCGAGAACCTTGGCGGCACCGGCAAACCAGAGCACGTTATAGGCCTCAACCGGGTCACTCCAACCCAGGTCGATCTCCGTCACCTCGGCACCCAGTTCTGCAAGAACGGCGACGGCCGCGCGAACTGCGGCCTCGACTTCTGGATCGTTGGTGCCGTAGCCGAGGTCGGAACTGAAAGCTATGCGCATGCCTTCCACTCCATCGTTCAGGCCGGCGCGAAATGAGGTCGTGGGTGGAGCAAGCGCCGACCAGTCACGCGGGTCAGGGGCGGCGATCACGTCGAGCATGAGAGCGGCGTCGGCAACGGAACGAGTGAGCGGCCCGGCGTGAGCAAGCGTTCCAAACGGACTGGCCGGATACAGGGGTACGACGCCGTAGGTAGGTTTCATTCCTACTACGCCGGTAAAGCTGGCGGGTATGCGCACCGAGCCGCCGCCATCTGTGCCCACCGACCAGGCACCCATACCGGCAGCGACGGCCGAGGCGCTGCCGCCGCTGGAGCCCCCCGAAGTTTTCGTGTGGTCCCACGGATTGCGGGTAATGCCGGTGAGCGGAGAGTCGGTGACGCCCTTCCATCCGAATTCGGGACTGGTGACCTTGCCGAGAAGCACGGCACCGTTTTCACGCAGCCGGGCAACGGCGGGGGCGTCTTCATCCCACGGGTTACTGTCGGCCGTTATCAGTTGGGACCCCCGCAACGTCGGCCACCCTCTGGTGAGGAAGAGGTCTTTTACCGAGGTGGGCACGCCGTCGGCCAGTCCCCGTGGAGCGTGGGCCTGCCAGCGTGCTTCAGATGCCCGCGCGTCGCTCAACGCGGAGTCGGCGTCGACGAGGCACCACGCGTTAAGGTCCGTGTCCCCGGCTTCGATTATGTCGAGTGCTGCCTGAGTCACCTCCACCGGCGATACTTCGCCGGCTCGATACGCGGCCACAAGTTCGGTGGCCGTGGCCCATTCGAGTGAATCCATGGTGACTGCTCCTTCAAGGGAAATCCCGGGGTCGAGTCGCACAACGACCGGTTACATTCGAGTCGTACGCCCCCGAAAGCTGCACGCACGGCTGATTGTCAACAATTAGAAACTACCATAATTAGCCCTAACTTGTAGTATTGTCTACATTCCATTCATTATTTTTGGAAATTTGTCCGCACGCTCGCACTCGACATTCACAGTGCGCCACTAGCCACTCAAAGGGAGAACACAATGAGCGTTACCGTCGGCATGCTTTACCCCGGCTTCGGAGCCGAAGATGACTATCCCTATTTAGAGGAGGTGCTGGGAGGATATGCGCAGCTGCCCCTCGTGCACACCTCGGTAGGAGTTGATGCCCATGAGGTCGACGCCCTTCTGGACCTCGGCAAAAGTGAGCGGCTTCTCGAAGGCGCTGACGCGCTGCGGGCATCCGTTCCCGACGCGGTCATGTGGGCCTGCACCTCGGGCAGCTTCGTCTTTGGCTGGGAAGGCGCCCACCAGCAGGTGGCCGAGGTTGAAGCGGCTCTCGGTGTGCCCGTCTCCTCAACGTCACTTGCATTCGTTGAAGCCGTCCGCGCGCTCGGCTTGACCACAGTCGCTGTGGCCGCAACCTATCCCGACGATGTCGCCCAGCACTTCGCCCGTTTGCTTGGCGATGCCGGCATCACCGTTCTCCAGCTGGTCAGCCACGACATCAAGACAGCAGCCCTGGCCGGCGAGCTCGACCACGACGGAGTATTGGCCCTGGCCCGCAGCAACGACAGCCCCGAAGCCGAGGCCATCCTCATTCCGGATACCGCCCTGCACTCAGCACGCTGGATCAACGAACTCGAAGAAGCACTGGGCAAGCCGGTTCTGACTGCCAACCAGGTCACCGTGTGGCAGGGGTTGCGGCTGGCGGGAGAAATCCAATCCACCAACCTGCTCGGGACCCTGTTTCGAGATGCTGGAGTATTGCCAGATGCTGGAGTGCTGCCCGCCGCTCTGCTCACCTAGTTTGGTGCAGCCGGAATAGCCGGGAGCACGAAGAAAGCATACCCAGCTATTCCGGATGCTGTTAGGCCGCGCTCGGCCCCGTCTCCGGGCCCCTCAGCAAGAAGCCACCGCAAGAACCCACCCCAATCACCCTCCGCAATCACCCCCGCAATCACCTCCGCAATCACCCTCCGGGCGCCCATCTTGTTCTAATCAAGAAGGCGCTGGCCCGGCCCAATAGCGTTCAGGCCCAAGGCGCGCAGTGAGGCCCAGGCAGTGACCTGGTTCGCTGACAGAATCGGTTTGCCCAGCTCTCGCTCAAGGGGCGCGAGAATATCGTAGGTGGGCAGGTTGGTGCAGCTGATGAAAATCGCCTCCGCAGAAGGCACGTCGGCCCGGCGAATGAGTTCGATCGTGGTGGCATACGGCACCTGCCAGATGTTTTCGCTCAGGCCAAGAGAGGCCTGGGCAACAACTTGGCGACCGGTCTCGGCCAGATACACGTTGAGAAGCGACGCGAGGTCGGCGACATACGGTGTCACCACCACCACTCGCCCAACCTTGAGATGGTCCAGAGCGTCAAGGAGTGCACCCGACGTCGTAATTCCCCGGGGCGCTCCTCCCTGTTCCATCGCGGCCGAGATTCGATCGGAGCCGGCAATTCCATTTACGAAACTGCCCGACGTGCAGGCGTAGGCCATGACCTCCGGGCTCACCCCACTCAAATTCTGAGCCGCTTCCACGATGTCAGCCGTGTCGCTGACCTCGATGGCAAGTTCGATACTGACCGGCTCGTCGACGAAGGGTGTGCGTGTGAAATAGAGCGACACTTCCGGCGGCATCCAACGCCAGAGTTCGCGGTCGAGGGCCATATCAAAAGGGCAGATGACCCCGACCCCGCGTTGACGAAGGGGGCCGTCGGCAGACCAACGACCGCCACCGGCCACCGCCGAAGGTTCCCCCTGAACCATCGACGCCCGAACCGTCGACGCCTGAACCGTCGACGCCTGAACCGTCGACGCCTGATCAAGCTGAGTGGTGTCCAAATGCGCATTGTGCATGGTCAGCGTCTCAGTGTTTAAGAACGGCCTGCAGGAATGCACGGGTGCGCTCTTCTTGAGGGTTCTTGAAGATCTGCTCTGGCGGCCCGCTTTCCACAACTTGACCCTGGTCGAACATGACCACCCGGTCGGAGATCTCCTCAGCGAAGCGCATCTCGTGGGTAACCATGAGCATGGTCATATCGGTGCTGTTAGCCAGGTTTCGAATGACGTTCAGCACCTCGCCGATTAGCTCAGGGTCGAGGGCTGAAGTGGGTTCGTCAAACAGGAGGACTTTGGGCCGCATAGCCAAAGCTCGGGCGATAGCCACGCGTTGTTGCTGGCCGCCACTCATCTGCGGCGGCGTGTGGTTCATGTGCGCGCCAAGTCCGACCATCTTCAGCAGTTCGGCGCCCCGCTCTCGCGCATCCGCTTTGTTCATGCCGAGCACATGCACCGGAGCCTCGATAATGTTTTCTAGGGCAGTCATATGCGGAAACAGGTTGAACCCCTGAAAGACCATTCCGATTTTTCGGCGTGTGTTGCGCATCACCTTAGTTTCGCGAATCTTGTCGCCGCGCTTGACGTCCCACAACACATCACCGTCAACGTGCACCTGGCCCTCGGTGGGCGATTCCAACGTCATCAGGATGCGCAGAATGGTGGTTTTACCCGAGCCAGAGGGACCGATAATCGACACCTTCTCGCCCGGATTCACGTTGAAGTTCAGCGCCTTCAGAACCTGGTTGTCGCCCCAGTTCTTGCTGACGTTATCGAAGGCCACAATGGGGCCTCCGTCCACGATCGGTGCCGATCCAGTCGGTAAGCCGGTGATGCGATCGGTGCGGGGGCCGCCGGGGAGACCTGAGTCATTGCTTGGGTGCATAGCGTCGCTCCAATTTGTTTACGAGCCGTGAGGCCGGGTAACTGACCAAGAAGAACAGGGCGCCGGCCATGGTGAGCGGCTCCAAATAGCGGTAGGTCGAAGTTCCAATGGACTGGGCGGTCGCCATGAGTTCGACCACGGTGATAGCCGATAGCACCGCCGAGTCCTTGAACATTTGAATAAGGTAATTGCCGAGCATGGGAATTACAGTGCGCACGGCCTGGGGCAAAATGACCCGGAACCAGGTTCGAGCAGCAGGAAGACTGAGAGCCGTTGCCGCTTCCCATTGGCCGGTCGGCACTCCTTGAATTCCGCTTCGGTACACCTCGGCCATATAGGCGCTGTAGTTGATGCCGATAATCACAACACCGGTGGTGAAGGCGTTGAAACTAATCCCGTAGATCGGCAGGACGAAGAATGCAACGTAGGCCTGGATCAGCAGCGGAGTTCCACGAACAAAAATAACCATGAAGGTCACGATGTGCGAGAGTACCGGCACTTGAAGGCGGCGAATAACAGCGGCTATGAGCCCAAGAACGGCAGCGATAAGCGTGCCGAGTAGGGTGAGTTGCACGGTGACCCAGAGCCCCTTGAGCAGCATCGGGATGATGGAGATCGCGAAGGCGTTGTCCCAGATCACAGTGAACCCACCTTGTCTTTGATCGAGGTCTGACGAAGCGCCTTGCGCTGAACGGCCAAGGCTCTTCGGTCAAGGGCGTACCGCTTCTCCAGCCACTTTGTGAGCATGGCCAGCAACACCGAGAGCAGAAAATACATAACGAGGATGGTGAGGAAGACCGCAGCGGTCTCCCCCGTTGTACTCCGAATCATCTGGGCTCGAAAGGTGAGGTCAGTAACGGTCACCAGCGACACCAGCGAGGTGTTCTTGAGCAAATCCACCATCACATTGCCAAACGGCGGCAACATTGCCGGGATTGACTGCGGGATCAAAATACGACGCAAACGCTGCGCTGGCGACATTCCGAGCGCGATGCCAGCCTCGGTCTGCCCCTTCGCGCGGGAACTAATGGCGCCGCGCACCACCTCAGCGGCATAGGCTCCCTCATTCAGCCCGAGGGCAAGTACCGCTGCGGTCAAGGGGTTGAGTTGAATCCCGAAGAAGGGGAGAGCGTAGAAGAACCAGAACATCTGCACGATGAGCGAGGTGCCACGAAAAACTTCGATAAACACCCCCGCTGGCCAGCGGACGATCCAATGGGGAGACAACCTCGCCAACCCCATGGTGAAAGCGATGATCAGACACAGGGCGCCGCTGAGGACGGCCACTAGTATCGTCGTCATCAGCCCCTGCCACAGCAGTGGCGCGTACTCGATTATTGCGGACATAACTCATTCCCAGTCGGCGAGGCCCGATACGTGTTGGCCGCTGCGAGCATCAGACCCGCAGCGGCGCCCATTCTTAGCCTGCGGTCTGGCAGAGTTCGTCAGCGGTGACTCCCTCAACGGCTGCAGCATCAAAGCCCCAATTGTCCAGGATCTCAGCGAACTCCGGCGTGAGCTTGAGCGCGGCAAGCTCCACGTTGTAGGCCTTAAGGAACGCGGTGTCTGTGGTGCGGAAGGCCGCGCCCGAACCGGTTCGCGGAGCATCCGGCACCTGATCGGTCACCTCGAAGCCCTTGTCAGTCTCCGAGAGGGCGCGCAGCGACAGGGTGGGCAGGAAGAAGGCGTCGGCACGGTCGGCCGCGAGGGCTTCGATACCGCTACGACCGTCCTTGACCGTTACTTGCTGCGCCGCCGGCACCTTGGCCGTGTTGAGGATGCCCTCTTCGAAACCACCGGGCAGCACGGCAATGCGCAGGCTCGAATCCGCCAGCACGTCCGCCACGGTCAGAATCTTCTTGGGGTTGCCGATCGGCACTCCAAACGACTCGGTGGACACAATGACGGGCTCGGAATAGAGCACCTCGGCACAGCGGGACTGCTTCATGAACAGTCCCGCTGCCACGGCGTCCCAGCGGTTAGCCTGCAGGCCCGGGATCATGGACTCGTAGGGAGTGATGATGCCCTGAACATCGTCAATGCCGAGGCGCTTGCAGACGGCCTTGAGCACGTCGGGCTCACAGCCGGTTACTGTTCCATCGCTGTTGACTTGTGTGTACGGCGGCTCATTGGCAATGCCGACACGCAGGTAGCCCTGCTTCTTAGCCAGTGCGAGTAGGTCGGTGCCCTCTGCGGCGCCTTGGCCAGCGGGGGTGACGGTGGTACAGCCGGTGGCGACAACGGCGACTACGGCGCCGAGCGCGGCAACACCGGCCCCCTGCAGAACGTTGCGCCGAGTGAGGTTGGCAATCATGATTACTCCATTCGTGGTCACCCTGGTCTGCAGCATTGTGACGTCGCTGCTCAATGAACCGGAGAGTGGATGAGTTCTGCGTGTATGTCGAAGTTACGCAGTGCCGCCACTGATTGTCAACAATCTGATTGTAAATTTCTCGTTTCGTGATGATAACGAGAGCATAAATTAGTGCGGTCGCGCCACGTACCCGAGACATTTATCGACGATGTTGACCAGATCGTTTCCTTCCAGCCAATGGTGCACATTCGTGGTGAACTGCTCAGCCAAGCCATCACGCCACCCCACCACATCGCCCGACATATGCGCAGAGATGGTCACGCCCGGCGCTTCCCAGAGCGCGCTTTCTGCCGGGAGTGGCTCCGTGACGAACACATCGAGAGATGCCGCCGCTATGGAACCGTTCCGCAGCGCCTGCAACAACGCTGTCTCGTCGATGAGGGGTCCGCGGCCGACGCTTATCAAGTGAGCGGATGACTTCATAGCGTCAAATACGCCAGCGTCAATCATTCCGCGGGTCTGGCTCGTCAGCGGGGCCACCACGACCAAATTATCGGCCCAGCCCACATGTTCGGCGAGCGCCGCCGACGACACGATGGTGCCAAAGTCTGGGTCGTTGGCACTTGCGCTCCTTCCGGCCCCCTGGACCTCCATACCAACAGCTCGGAGCAGCCGAGCGATCTGCCGGCCGATGCCCCCGGTGCCAACGACAATGGCCGTGCTACCGGCGGTTCGACGAGTTTCACGATGCCGCCATTCGTGGGCCCGCTGCAACGCCCGGTTGGCGTGCAGCTCCTTGTCGTGGGCGAGAATGTTGGCGAGAACGAACTCTGCGATCGGCCCGTCAAAGAATCCGTGCGCATTGGTGAGCACGACGCTGGATTCTCGGAGTTCGTCAAATAATACGGTGTCCACCCCCGCCGCGGCCACATGCACCCACTTCAACGACCGAGCCCTGGGCCAGGCGTCGCGGAGGGCCGTCGAGAAAAAGTCCCAGAGCAGCAGGACTTCAGCCGTTTCAATGGCGTCAGGCAGGCCAGCGGCATCCGTGTAGCGCACGTCGGCCACAAGCTCTATGGCGCTCATTCCTTGGGGCTTCGGTGAATCCAGTGAAGCGCACAGCACGACAATGACAGGAAAGCGAGGGTTCGGACGGAGTGGGGATGTGATCTGCATTCTGCCAGCACAGTGCAGAACTGCGAGATTGTCAACAATCTATTCTTCGCTATGCTCCACGCCGGGAGATGCAGGATAGATGATGGACAGCATGGGGAAACATTTGAAAGGATTGTTGACAATCCATTTATCTGATCCCATTATGGGAACATGACGATTCTCAGCCCCGCCCTCAAGCAAGCAACACCCGTCGTAGTTGACCACGCGATCGGTTCCTACATCTTCGGCACTGACGGTGAGAAGTACCTCGATTTTACGAGCGGCATCGGCGTGACCAGCACAGGGCACTGCCATCCGCGCGTTGTGGCCGCTGCCCAGGAGCAGGCCGGCAAGATCATCCACGCTCAGTTCACTACGGTGATGCACACTCCCCTGCTCGAACTCACCCAGAAGCTCGGTGAGGTTCTGCCGGAGGGAATGGACAGTGTCTTTTACCTCAACTCGGGTTCCGAAGCGGTCGAGGCCGCCGTTCGCCAAGCCCGCATGGCCACCGGACGGCCCAATATTATCGCCTTTCACGGCGGATTTCACGGCCGAACCGTGGCCGCTGCAAGCTTGACCACGGCCGGCACCAAATTCCGCTCCGGATTTTCGCCGATCATGGGCGGCGTGCATATCTCTCCGTTCCCCTATGCGTTTCGCTATGGCTGGGACGAACAGACGGCGGTTGCCTTTGCCCTCAAGGAACTCGACTATCTACTCGCCACAATTTCGAGCCCGGCCGACACCGCCGCGTTCATCATTGAACCGGCCCTCGGAGACGGCGGCTACCTGCCCACCCCGCCCGCGTTCCTCGAAGGATTGCGTGAGCGCGCCACGCATCACGGCATCATTCTCATCCTCGACGAGGTGCAGGCAGGCGTGGGGCGCACCGGAAAGTTCTGGGGCCACCAGTACTCCAGCATCACCCCCGACATTCTCATCACCGCCAAAGGCCTGGCCAGCGGTTTTCCGCTCTCAGCCATCGCCGCCCCCCTCGACCTCATGAAGAAGGCCTGGGCTGGTTCGCAGGGAGGTACCTACGGCGGTAATGCCGTCTCCTGCGCGGCAGCCGTAGCCACCCTTAGCGTGGTGCGCGAGGAAAATCTCGTTGAAAATGCGCGGCTGCGCGGCCTGCAACTGCAAGCTGGGCTTCAGCGACTGGCTGCCACACGTCCGGTCATTGGCGATGTGCGCGGTCTCGGCCTCATGCAAGGCCTCGAATTTGTCGATGCCGACGGTGAACCGAACGCGGATGCCGCTGCCGCTGTGCAGCAGGCCGCCATCAAAGAGAATCTGCTGCTGCTCACCTGCGGCACGCGAGGTAATGTTGTGCGCGTTATTCCAGCCCTCATCGTGAGCGACGCTGAAATCGAGCAGGGACTGCGCGCCTTCGAAGCTGCTCTTGATGCCTCCGGCGCCGTTCCAGTACTCGCCGCCGCCGCTGCCCGCTGACCCGGCCGCGCCAACAGGTTAGCCTCGCCCAATGCCCGCTGCCACGCTTACCACATCCGCCCTCTCCGCCGACCGATTCCGTCCCCTGCGGGACGACGGAATCGCGGTGGACACCGCACCTCGTCGCCTTAGCGAGTACAGCTATGACGCGAGTAACTACCGGGTGGCCCCAGTTGCTGTAATTTTTCCGCGCAGCGCAGGGGAGGTCGTCACGGTCGTTCAGTTCGCCTCAGAGCAGGGCATTCCACTCGTTAGTCGCGGCGGAGGCACCTCGATGGCGGGCAATGCCGTCGGAGCCGGAATTGTGCTCGACTTTTCCCGCTACCTGCACACCATCCACTCCATCAACCTCACAGCGCGAACGGCCGTGGTCGATGCCGGCGTTATTTTGTCCACCCTGCAACGTGAAGTGGCGACAGCGTCTGCCGGCACGCTCACTTTTGCCCCCGATCCCTCCAGCCGTACCCGCGCCACTATTGGCGGTTCCATCGGTAACGACGCCTGCGGTAATCACTCGGTGCGCCACGGCCGTACCTCCGATCACATCATTGCCCTCGATGTGGTGACGGCTGGCGGCATCCGTTTAACGGCTACCCGCACCGCGCTTCGCGCAACCGATGATGCGGATGCTGCCGCTGTTACGGTCGCCGCCACCCTCACCACACAGTTACGCCAACTCGCCGCAGACCACCTCAAAGAATTCCGGCTGGAACTGGGGCAGATTGCCCGGCAAGTGTCCGGTTATCACCTCTCCCATCTGCTTCCAGAGCACGGCTTCGATGTTGCCCGAGCCCTCGTGGGCAGTGAGGGAACGTGCGCCATAGTGGTCGCGGCCACCGTGCAACTCGTACCCCAGGCCCAGGCTGCCCTGCTGCTCAGCCTCGGCTACGACGATGTCGTCGACGCGGCCCGCGATGTGCCGACCATTTTGGAGTTCTCCCCCGCCGCTATCGAGGGCATTGACGAGGCGATCGTGGAGACCATGCAGGCGCGCCGCGGCGCAGATTCGGTACAGGGGCTCCCCGCTGGCAGGGCGTGGCTCTACGTTGACATTGATGGCGATGATCCGATCGCCGTCGCCGCCGAGGGCGAGAAGTTGCTGGCTCGCCTGCGCGAAAACGGGCGGATGCTCGCCGGGCGCGCCGTTCCCGACCCGGCCGAGCGCGCCTCGCTGTGGCGGGTACGAGAGGATGGTGCCGGCCTCTCGGCACGGCTGGCTAGCGGAGGGGAATCCTGGCCCGGGTGGGAAGACTCCGCGGTCGCTCCCGAAAAGCTGGCCGTCTATCTCGAAGATTTCCGAAACCTGATGGACCGATTCAACTTGACCGGTGTCATCTACGGCCATTTCGGTGCTGGCTGCATGCACGTGCGGCTCACCTTCGATCTGCGCAGCCCCGAAGGCCTCCAAATCATGGACGACTTCACCCGGGCCGCCGCCGAACTCGTGGTGCGTCACGGCGGCTCGCTGTCGGGCGAACACGGTGATGGGCGCTCCCGCTCGGCGCTACTGCCCGTGATGTACTCCCCCACCATGATGGGCGCCTTTGACGCCTTCAAAACACTCTGGGATCCCGAGCACCTACTGAACCCCGGCTCCATCGTCGATCCCCTCCCCACGACCGACCACCTGGCGCTTGCCGAGGTGCCCAACCGAGTGTGGCGCACGAGTTTCGACCTCACTCCGGTGGGCCAGCACGGAGCGTCCACCGGGGATGGTGTACCCGGCACTGGCCTGGATGCCTTCAGCCACGCCGTGCAGGGCTGTGTGGGTATTGGCCGCTGCCGCAGCGATTCCGGCGGGGTGATGTGCCCGAGCTACCGGGCCACCGGCGACGAAAAAGACTCCACTCGGGGCCGAGCACGCGTGCTGCAAGAGATGATCCGCGGCGCGGACTCGGTTGCGGAGGGATGGAAATCGGAGGAGGTACGCGAGGCACTGGACCTGTGCCTGTCTTGCAAGGCCTGTTCCAGCGATTGCCCGGCCGGCGTAGACATGTCCACCTATAAGGCCGAATTTTTCGATCACTATTATGAAGGTCGGCTGCGGCCCATCTCGCACTACTCGCTCGGCTGGCTCCCGCGCTGGCTGAAACTGACCGGGTTGATCGCGCCCTTGGTCAACCTGGTTCTCAAAAGCCCCCTTCGCACTTTGGTTGCCAGGCTGGGTGGCCTCACTCCACACCGACGAATGCCCCGGTTTTATATGGCCTCCGCGTGGAAAAAGACCCTGACTCCCACACCCAATACGGTGTCCGCCGACATCGTGTTGTTCGTGGACACGTTCACCCGTGGTTTTCGGCCCGATGTGGCCGGTGCTGCGCAGCGAGTACTGCAATCAGCCGGCAAGAGTGTGCAGTGCTCCGCCGAAGCGTGTTGCGGCCTGACCTGGATCTCCACCGGGCAATTGGGCACGGCCCGTCGCCTGCTCACCAACGCGGCCGCCGTGCTCGACGACGGCACCGACCGACCGATTGTGGTGCTCGAACCCAGTTGCGCCGCTGCCCTGCGCAAAGACCTGCCGGAACTCGTGCCCACGGAGTCAGCCCGCCGGGTGTCCGCGCGCATTCGTAGTTTCGCCGGCGCCGTCACTGAGCTCGCTGCTGACGGCTGGCAGCCCGAGTGGGCTGGCGGCGAAGCCCCCCAGAGCGTCACCGTGCAGGCACACTGCCACGAATACTCGGTGTTCGGTGCCAATGCTCAGAAAGCCGCGCTCAATGCCGTCGGTGTGCGGAACGTGCGCGAGGCAACCGGATGCTGCGGTGTGGCAGGCAACTTTGGTTTCGAGCAGGCACACTACGAACTGAGCATGGTCGTGGCCGAGCAAGCCCTCGCTCCCGCCCTACGCGATCTGGCTCCTCAGCAGGCTGTACTCACCGATGGGTTCAGCTGCCACATGCAGGTGCAGCAACTCGATCCCGATCGCCGAACCCATCACCTGGCACAACTCCTCGATCCTGCACCTCTCGTTCGACCAAAGGACAACTCATGACCCCCACCGATACACTGTCGGTCGCGCTCGATCCGACCAGCATTATTGCCACCATTAACACGGACCTGTTCATCGACGGTGTGTGGACCCCTTCAATTTCCGGCGCCACCTTTCCCGTGGAAAACCCGGCCACCGGCGTTGTACTGGCACGCGTGGCGGATGGCGGACCGGCCGACGCCGAACTGGCCATCCAGGCTGCCGGCCGCGCCCAGAAAGCCTGGGGCAAGACCTCGCCACGCTCGCGCAGTGAAATTCTGCGTCGCGCCTACGACATTCTCATGAGCCGGCAGGAAGAACTTGCCCTCGTCATCACCTCAGAAATGGGCAAGCCCCTCGCTGACGCCCGCGGCGAAGTTGCCTACGCGGCCGAGTTCTTTCGCTGGTTCTCCGAAGAGGCCGTGCGTGTCGGCGGTGACCACACCATTACCGGCGACGGTAGACACCGCATTTTGGTCACGCGGGAGCCCGTCGGCCCATGCGTGCTAGTGACCCCGTGGAATTTTCCCCTGGCTATGGGTACCCGAAAGATCGGTCCCGCTATTGCGGCCGGCTGCACGATCGTCTTCAAGCCGGCCGAACTCACTCCCCTGACGTCCCTGGCGCTCGTGGACATTCTCGTGGAGGCTGGCCTACCCGCTGGCGTGCTCAACGTCGTCACCACTACCAAGGCCGGGAGTGTCGTTGAGCCGTGGATGGACAGCGGTATCGCCCGAAAGGTGAGTTTTACCGGGTCGACCGCCGTTGGCAAGCTCCTGCTCGAACAGGCCAGTCGCAATGTGATGCGCTCCTCGATGGAACTCGGCGGCAACGCGCCCTTCATCGTCTGTGCCGATGCCGACCTTGACCGCGCCGTTGATGGCGCGATGGTCGCCAAGATGCGCAATATGGGAGAGGCCTGCACCGCCGCGAACCGCATGTTCGTGCACCGCTCGGTCGCCACCGAATTCGCCACCAAACTCGCGCAGCGCATGAGCGAACTCGCCGTCGGCGACGGCGCCACCGAGGGCATCACCGTAGGTCCTCTGATCGAAGAGAAGGCCCTGCTGAAGGTGCAGGGCCTGGTCGATGATGCGGTCGCTCGCGGGGCGTCCGTTGTGGTCGGCGGATCACGCAGAAGTGGCACCGGCTACTTCTACCAGCCCACCGTGCTCGGAAATGTCAGCGCGGATTCCGCCCTCATGCACACGGAAATCTTCGGCCCGGTTGCGCCCGTTGTTCCCTTTGATACCGAAGACGAAGCGGTGGAACTGGCCAACAACACTCCTTGGGGCCTCGTGGGCTACCTCTACACCCAAGATATCGACCGGGCCTTCCGCCTCGGTGAAGACCTGGAGGTGGGCATGCTGGGGCTCAACACCGGCATGGTGTCCAATCCGTTCGCCCCGTTTGGCGGCGTCAAGCAGTCCGGTCTCGGCCGCGAAGGCGGCAAGCTCGGCATCGACGAGTACCTCGAGTACAAATACTTGGCCATTCCGCGGTAGCGGTCGCTGAACTGCAGTTGGTGGACTCTTGTTCACCACGAACCCAGCCTGTAGATTGTAAACAATAGGCAATACTGATCCGCATAATCGATGAAGGAGACCCCGGTGCTTTTTACCAGCAGCGAGTATGCCGAACGACTGGCTAACGTGCGTCGCCGCATGGAAGCTATGGGGCTCTCTGCCCTGCTGGTGACCGACCCGGCCAATCTGAACTACCTCACCGGCTATAACGCCTGGTCGTTTTACACCCCGCAGGTGTTGTTCGTGCCGCTAGAGGGCGACATGCTGTTCTTTCTGCGGGCAATGGATGCCCAGGGCGCCTTTCGCACCGCTTGGCTCCCGCCGGACACCATGATCGGCTACCCCGAAAGCTTCGTGCACCGCTCGCACCTGCACCCCTTTGCCTGGGTTGCCGGTGCCCTGCGCGAGCGTGGCCGCGTCGAGCCGAACCGGGTCGGTCTTGAGATGGACTCCCAGTTCTTTTCACCCAAGGCCTATCGTTCCCTTCAGACCGGCCTCCCCGAGTGGGACTTCGTCGACGCGGACGAGCTGGTCAACTGGGTCCGGGTAACGAAGTCAGCAGCCGAGCTTGACCAAATGCGCCAAGCCGCTCTGGTCTGCGAGTCGGCCATGACCGCCGCGGTGGAGAACGTTCAGGTTGGGGTGCGGCAGTGCGATGCGGCGGCCGCTATCTCGCACGCGCAGATCTCCGGCACCCCGGCGGCTGGGGGCGACTACCCCGCGATCGTGCCGATGCTGCCCACCGGTGAGGCGGCGGACACCCCCCACCTCACGTGGAACGACCAACCGTTCGAAGCTGGCCAGGCCGTTGTCGTTGAGCTGGCCGGTGCCTACCACCGCTACCATGTGCCCATGGCGCGCACGATCGTGCTCGGCACACCCAGCACCGAGCTGGCCGGACTCGCCGACGCTATCAACGACGGCCTCAGCGCTGTGCTCGACCTCGTGCGCCCCGGCGTGGCCACCCGCGACCTGGCCGAAGCATGGACCAGGACCCTGGCCGACTACGGATTGGAAAAACCCTCCCGGATTGGCTACTCCATCGGTCTGGCCTACCCGCCGGATTGGGGCGAGCGCACCGTCAGCTTGCGCACCGAAGACGACACGATCCTGGAAGAAAACATGACCTTTCATCTGATTGGCGGCATGTGGATGGAAAATTTCGGCTGCGAACTCTCGGAAGCCATACGGGTCACTGCCTCCGGGGTGGAGACCTTCACCAACTTTCCTCGCCGGCTCCTTACTTCCTCGTAAGACTGGCATGTTTACCCTGTTTACCCCCGTATCACCCTGTTCACCCCCGTCCATACTCATACACCAACGCTCGATGAACTGCGATATCCGATGAAAACTTCCACCATGCCCCTCGCGCGCCGTGCCGAACACTTGATCGGGTCGGTGATCGATTCCAGTACTTCGCTTCTCGCGGCCCAGGAACACGACATCGTGCGCTTCGCGATGGGCTCTCCCGCCGACGACGCCGTCCCTCTTGAGGCCTTCCGCGAGATCGCAGCGAGCCAGTTTGACCACAGCTCCTTCACGTACGGGGCCACCGAGGGCGAACCGGGCCTTGTGAAAAACCTCGTCGAGTACCTGTCGAGTACTCCCGACCCCACCAGCGCCGAACGCATCACCATCACCACCGGCGGCATGCAGGGCCTTGACCTCGCCTGCAAAATCTTCGTCGACCCGGGAGACCTCGTGATCGTGGAATCTCCCACCTACACCAACGGGTCAGCGACCGCCCGAAGCTACGGCGCCGAACTGCTGGAAGCGCCCATTGATGAAAATGGCCTCATCGTCGAGGCCCTCCCCGAACTTGTAGCCCGCACTGGCCGCACTCCCAAGGCCATCTACGTCATCCCCAACTTTCAAAACCCGTCCGGCACGACCCTGTCGCTGGCACGCCGCGAACTTCTCATTGAACTCGCCCATCAGTGGAATGCCGTCATCATCGACGACGATCCCTACGGCCTGCTTCGTTTTGCCGGCACCAATATCCCCAATTTCCAAGCACTCAGCCCCAACGACCCACTGCTGTTCTCGGTGCGTACGTTCTCGAAGATCCTCGCGCCCGGCCTCCGGGTGGGGTGGGTCGACACCGACCCGTCCGTGCGGCAGCTCGTCATCAACGCGAAACAAGCCATGGATACCTGCACCAATATTCCGGGTCAGCACATCCTCACCGAGTTCATTCGTCGCGGTAGCCTCGATGCCCACCTCAAATTTTTACGCGTGGAATACCGCACGCGCAAGGAGGCCATGCAGGCCAGCCTGCGCCGTCACCTGGGCGAGCGCGTCACTAAGACCGACCCACAGGGCGGATTTTTTCTCTGGCTCACCCTGCAAGGAGCGGATGCCGCCACCTCCACGCAAGGGTTATTCACAACCGCCCTCGCCGAGGGGGTTGCATTTATTCCCGGCCCCGCCCTCTCGGCAAGCGGACGATTCGATGATGCCCTCCGACTCTGCTTCGCCTCAACCACTCCCGAGCGCACCGAGGAGGGTGTCATTCGCCTTACCCGCGCGCTCGACCGTGCCCGGCAAGAGCGCTAACCGCCACCTGATCGAGAGAGCGTTATGTTGACCGCTTCAGCCCCAACTGCACTACTGTCCGAGACCGAGGCACGGGTTCTCGATCTCATCTCCGAGGAGAACATTGTCGAGCTCACCTGCGCGCTCATTGCGGCGGGCGGCGAGAACCCCGGCGGTACCGAAGACGAGACTGTAACGGTTCTGCGGTCAGCCTGTACCGAGCACGGCTTCCTAACAACGGTGACGGAGGTGGCACCCGGCCGGCCAAATTTCACTGCAACCCTGGCGGGCGGCACCGGGCCCGGCCTGATGTTTTTGGGACACTCCGACGTCGTGCCGGCAGGAGAGGGCTGGAGCAGCGACCCATTTGTGCCGGTCCGGGTGGGCGATCGCCTGGTTGGGCGTGGAGCCACCGATATGAAGGGCGGCCTGGCCGCCATCGTGCTTGCGCTAGCCGCGATCAAAGCGTCCGGAGTAGTGTTGGCTGGCCCGGCCACCCTGCTCTGCACGGTCGACGAAGAAGACCTTGGCCTCGGCATCCGCTCACTGGTCAACACTGCGCCCGGGGGCCAAATAGGCTCCTGGAAAGCCTGCGTAGTCGCCGAGCCAACCGATCTCCATACGGTCATTGGCTGCCGGGGCGACGCCTATATTGAGCTCACCGTGCAGGGCAAATCTGCGCACTCCGGTCGCCCCGCCGATGGCCGAAACGCCATCATCGCGGCGACGAAAATCATCGCGTTGATCCTGGCCGACCACGCGCGACTGCAGGGCAATCCGGATGATCTGCTCGGCGCGGGGAGCTGGAACGTCGGCCGAATGGAGGGCGGAGACGGCACCTCAATGGTTGCCGCCGACTGCCGGGTCTGGCTCGATCGTCGTCTTATGCCCAATGAAGACCCGCACGAGATCGTGCGCGATCTCGCAGCAGCGGTCACAGCAGCGGGAATCGACTCTGAGGGCATTGCGGTCACCTTTGAGGTGACCATGGAGATGCCCGGGTTTCGCACCAGCGCAAAGGAGCCAATCGTGGCCCACACCGTTGCCGCCACCGCATTGGCCGGCGGCGGCACGAGCCCTATCGGTGGATGGAGTGCCGCCTGTGACGGTGGGTTCATTGACCGTGAATTTCGCATTCCGACAATTGTTTACGGTCCAGGTGACCTGAACCACCAGGCCCACCAAATTGATGAATCTGTGAGCATCACCGAACTTGTCGCGGCCGCGCGCGCGTACACGCTGCTCTGCCTGCGCGTCGTGGGCGAGGCCTCCGACTAAGAGTAACGGCCGTCTGTCCTCTAGCGGCCGACCTGCCTCCAGACTCGCTATGAAGAGGCCGGCGGGCTTGTCAAGCGCGCCAGTGCGTCATCTTCGTGGTCGCTCAAGCGGCTCTCGGCGAGCGGCCCATCGCCGGAGACGACCGCCTCCGCGATGCCGCGGTGTTCAGAAATCCAATCTTCAGTGACCCGATAGGAGTCCTGAAGCACGGTCAAACACATGCGCGTCTCAGTCATGAGGGTGCTGTGAATGCGCTCGAGGCTGCGGCTGCCACTCAGCGCCACCAGCAGTTCGTGAAAGGCCATATCCGAGTCGCTCATGGCAGCGCGGTTGCCGGTCGCGGCCGCACTCTGCATCTCTGATACCTGAGCCAGCAGCTCGTGCCCCGCGGAGACGTGGTCGGCGCGCACAATGAGCTTGCACGCGGCTGATTCAATCGCGGTGCGCAATACGTACATATCGCGAATCTCAGTGTCGGTCATTTCAATTACAAACAGTCCGCGGTTTCGAATGCTCACGAGCAGGCCCTCCTGGGTGAGGCGCTGCATAGCTTCGCGCAGTGGGCCGCGACTGACGCCGAGTTCTCGGGCAAGTTCCGCTTCGCCCAGCTGTGAGCCAGGCGCCACTTCGCCATGTGCAATGGCATACCGCAGCTTACGCGCGATGATCGAGGGGGTGGACTCCTGGATAACGGGTTCAAGTGAGTAGCGCTGGGACATACCCTTCACTGTTCTTTCTCAAGGGGAAATTGGATGGGGGGCGATGGCGCTGGGAGATAGAACAAAAGGCCGCTCTCCAAGTTGTCAATTGTTTACAATCCTATCTCAGTCGTGCAATGATGTCGCCTCAATCGGGATATCCCTTTTGGGGGTCTTGACTCACGCGTGACCACTCAGCTGAAACCTAAAAAATAGCGCAGAATCCTTCCCAGATCCACACCGCAAAATTCGGGTGTATTCCCGGCGATAAGGCTACGCTGGCGGCATGAACGATGGAGACCGCGCCCGCAACCCCTACAGCTCCGCCAGTTCTGACCTCGCTCCGCACCATCGCGGCACTCCGCTGCCCGATTACGTCAATGCCTGGGTGTCGACCCAGCGGTGGTTTGGCAACAAGGGGCAGGTACCGGCCCTCCGCAGCATCGGGCACTTTACCTTGGAATCGCCTGATCCAACCATCACGATCCGAGTGGATTTGATGCTCGACACCGCCAGCCTGGATCTCACCCTGTACCAGGTGCCAACCACGGAACGCGTCTTAGAGCTGGCCGGTGCGACCAACGCCCTGATCACCGTCCGCAAGCCGGGCTCTGAGCACGCGCGGTACATCTACGACGCAGCATACGACCCTGCTTTCGCCTCGGCGTTGCTCCAATTCATGACGGACCATAACGGGGCGTCCTTTGCCAGATCAGAACCAACTGCCAAGTGGTCAGCGAGTGCTCGTGGCCATGATCTGCGGCCGGCAGGCGACACCGCCTCAGCATCCCAGGTCCTAACGAGTCGCGTTCTCAGCGGAGAACAGTCCAGCACCTCCATCATCGTGGAGCGCACCGGACCATTGGGCACACCAACGACGCCACTCATCTGCAAAATATTTCGAATCATTCATGCCGGGGAAAATCCCGATGTCATGGTGCAAACCGCTCTGGCCGCTGCTGGCTCAAACCGGGTTCCTCTGCCGTACGGCGCCGTTGAGGGGCAGTGGGACGACCCCGCCGAACCGAGCAACCGTGCCGTCGGTCATTTGGCGTTCGCGCAGGAGTTTTTGCCCGACGCTCCCGATGCCTGGCGCACTGCGCTGGTCGCGGCAGCCTCGAGGAGCGACTTCACGGGCCCTGCTTTCAGGCTGGGGCAAGCGACCGCCCAGGTGCACCACGACCTCGCTCGAACTCTGCCGACACGGGAAGCTACTTCCACAGTGATTGCTGCGGAGATGGCCAAGATGCGCCTGCGCTGCCGCCAAGCCCTAAATGAAGTGCCTGTTCTGGCCGACTACCGGGAGTCCATCGAAGCGGTCTTTGTTCGTGCAGAATCTGTGCCCTGGCCGAAGCTTCAGCGCATCCACGGTGATTTTCATCTCGGTCAGGTACTCGACGTGCCACACCGGGGCTGGGTGCTGCTTGATTTCGAGGGAGAACCGCTGCGTTCCCTGCGCGAGCGTACGGAGCCGGATATCGCTCTCCGGGATGTCGCTGGCATGCTGCGTTCGTTCTCCTACGTGGCGGGTGCGATGACGGCAACAGGCGCTGGAATAGACAGGACAGGGGAAATCGACGCCTCCGGGGATACCGATATCTTCGAATGGGCGACGACCTGTCGTGAGGCCTTTCTCACGGGCTATGCCGAGTGCTCGGGCATTGATCTAGCCCAGAAACAAGCCCTGCTCGATGCTTTCGAACTCGACAAAGCCCTGTACGAAGCCGTCTACGAGGTGCGGAATCGTCCGACCTGGCTTCCGATTCCGCTCGCCGCGATCAAACGACTGGTACGTCTTTCGTCCTAGGTGTTCTTCTCCGGGTCTGGCCTGCCCTCGCAATTCTTCGCGAGGCTTCGCATGGTGCCGTTTCGCACGGTGCCGTTTCGCACGGTGCCGTTTCGCATGGTGCCGTTTCGTACGGTGCCGTGTGCAGGTGCCGTGTGCAGGGTGCCGTATCGACGCGCTCCACGTCTTGGTAGTTTCGAGTAAATACCCCCTTAGGTATGGGTGTAGGGTCAGGTAAGTCGCGGAGTTGCAAAGAAGTGGGGACTGAAATGGCACGAGTGGTCGTATTGGGAGCAGGGGTTTCCGGTCATACCGCCGCCCTCTATGCGAAGAAGCGCCTGGGTGCGGCCCACGAGGTGATCGTGGTCTCCCCTAATTCACAGTGGAATTGGATTCCCTCCAACATCTGGGTCGGCGTCGGCAAGATGAGTGCCGACAAGGTGGTCTTTCCCCTTGCTCCGATTTACCGCCGGAAGAAGATTGATTTTCGCCAGGCCAAGGCCGTGTCCATTCGCCCAACGGCGATGAAGCCAGCCCTCAAGGCGCCGTCGACGTGGTGTACACCGACCCCGCTCGGGACGGCCAGACCGAACGCATCCGCTATGACTACCTTATTAATGCGACAGGGCCGAAACTCAACTTTGAGGCCACCCCCGGACTCGGGCCCGACGGTCACACCGTATCGGTATGCACACCAAGCCACGCGGCAGAGGCAGCGCAGCACTTTGATACGGTCATTGACAAGCTGAAGGCTGGCCAAAAGCAAACGTTGGTAATCGGCGTCGGCCACGGAACCTGCACCTGTGAGGGCGCGGCCTTCGAATACGCTTTCAACGTTGAGCAGGAATTGCGGGCGGCGGGGGTACGCGACAGAGCCGAGGTTATTTACCTCACCAACGAGCACGAACTCGGCGATTTTGGCGTGGGCGGCATGACCTTCAGCCAGAATAAACAACGCATAACGAGCGAATCCTGGATGGGCTCGCTGTTCCGCGAGCGCGATATGAAGGCAATCACCCAGGCTGCCGTTACCAAAATTGACCCCAGCCTCATCCACTACACGCAGATCGACGGCACGGAGAACACCCAGCAATTTGACTTCGCCATGCTGCTACCGCCGTTTCGGGGTGTGGGCCTGCAGGCCTTCGACCGCAACGGCGAGGACATCACTGACGTGGTCTTTGCCCCGAGCGGCTTCATGCGGGTTGACGCGAACTACACCGCGTCGATGAGCGAGATGTCGGCCGCGTGCATCGCGTCCACTGGAACGGGCTTGCTTACCGGCACCGCCGCAGCCATGACCATGTCGCCGATCGTGCCCGATTTCTCCAGGCACCCCACAACCGCCGGGAGACATCCCACCGAAACCACGGGAGATTTGGGTCTCGCCGCCCACTGGGTCAAACGCGTGCTGCATACCATGTTCATCTATAAGGCTAAGGCGTATCCGTTCTGGTACCTGATTCCCGAGTAGCCACGCACGGCCGGCACGCACAGCTGACTCACTTGCCTGGCCTATCTACCCGCCTGCTGGCCCGCCGTACGTGCGGGCCAGAGAATCAGCATCCACTTCTTACCTGAAAGAAAGAAAACACCATCATGGACACCGCCCAGAGTCACAGAGACGCCGCGCCACTGCCGAGCGCCCGTGAATTGCGACGGCGCAGCAACCTGTTAGTTCAGCTCGCACGGTTTCTGCAGATGAACCCGAGCATGTACCTGCTCGCCAAGCGCCACCACTGTGCGCGCCCGACGGCGAGCGGCGAACAACACAAAGGCGATTAGCGCGCAGACAGGCCCCCGAACATGGAATCGTGAAGGGCTAAGACATGTCGTCGAATAATGTCGACCGCGGCTATCGGGTCGTGCTCGCGCAGAGCCGACACTAGACCGGCGTGCTCTAGGTTGACTCCGTGCCGGTATGCCACCGGGTACGGAAGAAAGTATCGGTCTAGTCCGCGCAGTGCCCTGCTGTACGCGGGGAGCGCCCAGACCAGGCCGCTGGCTGCAGCCACACCGCAATGAAATAACTCATCGGCGACATGGTATTCAGTCCAGTTCTGCGCCGCCCCGGCCTCGGCCACGTAGGCGTCGAGCTGTGCGAGTTGCGCGTCGGTAATGTTCAACGCGGCATGGTGTACCAGTGCACATTCCACCAGCACTCGCTCATCGATGAGCCGATGCACATCGGCGGCGTCAGCCAAATAGGCGGTCGTAGATGACACCGCAGTTGATGCCCTCGAGTCCGTAACGAAAGATCCTCCGTTGCGACCACGCTTGCGTACGAGCACACCCTCATCCGCCAAGTTCTTGAGTGCTCGTCGCACCGTGATCTCGCTAACTCCGAGCGCAGCGGCCACATTTTGATCCGAGGGTAACTGTTCTCCGGCAACCATGAGGCCGAGTTCAATCGCCAAAGCTATGCGTGCCCGCACCGTGTCGGTGGCACTTAGACGAGTAATACCAGAAACCATCGGGTCAGCAAGCGCGATAGTCGTCCTTTCGGCTTTTTCTGCATCAACCATCACGCACTTACAGTAACTCTTTGAAACGGTTTTTCAGTCCGGACTCGACAAAAGCGATCAATCTGATCTAATTTATTTCTTGCAGACATAGTGGTCCAGACCGAAGGAGTCCCAATGCCACGTACAGTGCGCATCGCTGCCGTTCAGGCCGCCCCACATTCGCTCGGAGATCCGCTGGCAAATTTCGCTGCCGAGGTGCTTAGCGTTGTGGAAAATGATCGAGCCGTTCAATTTATCGTCTTTCCCGAACTTCATCTTTTTGGCACCGAATCTGGAGCGCCTGCAACGCTGAGTCCGCAGCAGCGACGTAATCTACTGCGGGAAGCTGCCGTACCACTGGACGGTGAGCTGATTCAGCAGCTCGGTGACATTGCCCGTTCGTCTGGAGTTTGGTTGTTGCCAGGCGGCATCTGTGAACTTGCCCCCAATGGCGGTATTTTCAACACGGCGTTGGTGTTCTCGCCGACGGGTACGCTCATTGCCAGTTATCGCAAAATTTTTTCCCCGGCGACCCTTTGAACCCTACGAACCTGGGGACCGGTTCGTTGTCTTCGATGCCACCGACATCGGTCGGTTCGGGCTGTCCATTTGCTACCACGCCTGGTTTCCTGAAGTATCTCGGCATCTCGCGCGGATGGGAGCCGAAGTCATCTTGAATGTAGTGAAGACCACCACCCCAGACCGCGCTCAGGAGGTGGTGCTCGCTCACGCCAATTCCATTGTCAACCAAACCTTTACGGTCAGCGTAAACTGCGCTGCACCGATCGGGCGAGGCAGCAGCCTCATGGTTGACCCTGAGGGGGTTATTCTGGCGGAATCCTCCGACGCTGCTCCGGTTGTTCTCGTGCATTCTTTCGATCTTGATGACGTATCTCGGGTGCGCGAGAAGGGCACCGCCGGCACCAATCGGATGTGGGAGCAGTTTCCCGGGCTTCCAGCCTGGGTGTGGATTGTCGGCTTCGTCGTCATCACCACCCTGCTCAATATTTTGGGCATCAAGGTCGCCGACAAGGCCAACTTTTTGCTCATGGCCTTTCAAGTTCTGGTCATCGGTGCATTCATGGCCCTCTCAATCGCCTCCATCGTTGCCAGTCAGGGTGGCATTGGCCTCGTGGATGCGTCTCCCTTTGCGAACCCCACGTCCACCTTCGCGGGCATCACCGCGGGGGCAGCGATCGCCGCATATTCCTTTCTCGGTTTTGGCGCCGTGACCACCTTTACCGAAGAAACCGTCGACCCTCGCAAAACCGTGCCGCGAGCTATCCTTCTGGTGGCCCTCATCGGCGGCGCCATTTTCGTGCTTGTCTCCTGCACCACACAGCTCGTGCGCCCGGGCGGCGTCTTCACCGATTCGTCGTCGGCCGCGTTTGATATCGCCATGCACATCGGTGGCAACCTGTTCGGCGCCATCTTTCTGGCAGGCCTCGTCATCGCCCAGTTCGCCTCCGGGCCGGCTGCCCAGGCCGCGGCTTCCCGGCTGCTCTTCGCAATGGGCCGTGATGGCGTACTCCCTCGCCGCATCCTCGGTGAAGTCAGCAAGCGTTTTCGCTCCCCCGTCTTCAACCTCGTGATTATCGGCGTTGTCGGTTTCATCGCGATCTTCCTTGACGTTGCGACGTCGACATCATTTATCAACTTCGGAGCTTTCGTGGCTTTCACCATGGTCAACGTTGGCGTTATCTTTTACTTCGTCCGCCAGCGCCGCCAAGGCAACCATCTCAACCCCGTGTTCTATTTCGTTCTTCCTTTAATCGGTGGATCAATCACGCTCTAGCTGCTCACCCGTCTTGACGCCAACGCCATCGTGCTCGGCCTGAATTGGCTCGCTGTCGGGGTCAGCGTGCTCGGCCTGAATTGGCTCGCTGTCGGGGTCAGCGTGCTCGGCCTGAATTGGCTCGCTGTCGGGGTCAGCGTGCTCGGCGTCGTCACGCGGGGATTCCGCCGGCAGCCTCCCGAAATGGACTACGTCGGTAGTGAGGACGCAATTCTCATCGCAGAGACCCACTGACGGTTTTTCGGCTCACGAGCGCTAAGGCTGACGGGACGAACGGGACGAACGGGACTAACAGGACGAACGGAACGAACGGAACGGGCAGAGAAAGGATGGAGCAAAAATGAAGGTCTGCCTCGCTCAAATCGATTCCGGCACGGACGTTGCCGCTAACCTCACGAAGATCCGGCAGGCAGCAGAGCGGTCAGCCCTAAGAGGCGCCGAGCTCGTCGTTTTTCCGGAATACGCCATGCACGAAAAAGAGAGTCGACGCGAGCTTCGCCGAGGTTGCGCAACCGGTGACGGGCCCGTTCGTCCGCGCATTAGCGGTCATCGCACGCTCTTGGCGCATTACCCTCGTAGTGGGAATCGTCGAGACCAACGAACAGGACTCCCGCCCGTTCAACACAATCGTGGCGCTCGGTCCCGATGGCGTGCTTCAGACCATGTATCGCAGGATGCATTTGTTTGATTCTTACGGCTTTCGAGAATCGGATTGGATATCCCCGGCTACCGAGGCAGTCCCGGTGGTCTATGAAGTGTGCGGACGTTTGGGCGAACGCCTAAAAGTTGGACTGATGACCTGCTATGACCTGCGTTTTCCCGAACTCGGTCGAGAGATTGCCGATTTTGCAGCCGAACTCGTACTGGTGTGTTCGTCGTGGGTGCCCGGCCCGGACAAGGCTCAGCAATGGCGTATTCTTGCTCAGGCTCGGGCCATTGAAAACTCATACTTCGTCGGCGCAGTGTCACAGAGTCCACCGATCTCCATCGGGCGCAGTCTCCTCGTTGATCCCGCGGGCCGAATACTGGAAGAATTGGGTGTGACCAACGATCTGCTCGTCTGTGACGTTGAAGGCGCTCAGGTGCGCCAGGCTCGGCAGCGAAACTTCGCACTCGATCATCGCCGTCACACCATTCATCCGCGTCGTTAGGTGTCCTTCTAATTGACGATATTAACCATCCATGCTGTCCCGAACCTGTCGGTCAACATGCCAAAACTGTCGCCCCAAGGTGCTTGACTAAGCGGCATGCTCACCGAGGCCCCCTCGGCCAATTTCTCCCAGTAGCTAGTGAGCTCGGCTGCGTCGTCACCGCTGAGCGAGACGGAGATGCTGCTGCCGGGGGAAACCCGCATGCTACTCGGGGTATCAGAGGCCATCAGCGAGAATCCGCTCGCCGTGGTCAGCTCCGAGTGCATAATCTTGTCCGTGTCAGCCGGATCGCTGCTGGCATTGGATTCGCCGAAGGTACTGTGCGTGACTTCGCCACCGAAGACGCCCTGGTAAAAGTCCATCGCTTCGCGGGCGTTGTCGCGAAAGCCGAGGTACGGACTGAGACGGCTGCTCATGAGTAACTCTCCTTCTGTGTGGGGTGTGTGCAGTGATTATGGCTCCTTTTCCGGCCAAAACCAAGGAATTCAGGCTCGGACGGGCACGACGGGTCGGAACTGACGAGTACAGTATTTTCATGAAGCTGATTGCCATTGACCCGCCTACGCGAAGCTTTTCACGCTGGTTGAACGACGAAGAAATTGGTCGGGTACTCGCCCACAAGCGCGGCTGGCGACAGGCTGGCGACGGCAGTGTTCAGGCGGGCAAGATTCGCAAAACGCGCATGAGCGGCTCACTTGAGGAGCTCGGTGCGCGAGTCATTGCTAACGGCTGGGCCAGTCGGCCACGGGTAGAACCAAGCGATAGTAGCGGCCCGACGCACATGATGTGGGGAATCGTTGACGCACGTACCGACGCTGAACTTGCCGCTGAGTTGGACGCTACCCCCTAACGACGTTCAGTCCCGGCGCGGCTTCGCCCGGTAGCGTACAGGTATGAGCCTCGACCCCAGCTACATCAAGCCCGGCAAAGACTTCGACCGCGATACGAATTACATTGAAGATCGCATTACGAAAGACGGCCGAGACGGCTGGCCGGTTGAGCCCGGACGTTACCGTCTGGTCGCAGCCCGGGCCTGCCCGTGGGCGAATCGCACCACTATCGTGCGGCGTCTACTGGGCTTGGAAAGCGTCATCTCGCTCGGCCTGCCCGGCCCCACACACGACAAGAACAGCTGGACCTTCGACCTCGACCCGAACGGTCTTGACCCGGTTCTCGGCATTGATCGCCTCCAGCAGGCGTTCCTCGCCCGTTTTCCCGACTACCCGCGCGGCATTACGGTGCCAGCAATCGTGGATGTGCCCACCGGTCACGTCGTCACTAACAATTACCCGCAGATTACCCTTGATCTCGAGACGGAATGGGCCGAGTATCATCGGCCCGGCGCCCCAGACCTCTACCCTGAACCGCTAAGGGCCGAGATTGATGAGGTGAGTGAACTGATTTTTCACGACGTGAACAACGGCGTCTATAAGTGCGGTTTTGCGGGCAGCCAGAAATCGTATGAGAGAGCCTACGACGCACTGTTCGCACGGCTGGACTGGTTGGAAGAGCGCTTGACTCACCAGCGATATCTCGTGGGCGACACGATCACTGAAGCAGACATCCGGTTGTTCACCACCCTCGCCCGCTTTGATGCCGTGTACCACGGGCATTTCAAATGCAACCGCAACAAACTGAGCGAAATGCCGGTGCTGTGGGCCTACGCTCGCGACCTGTTTCAGACCCCGGGCTTTGGGGATACGATCGATTTCGACCAAATCAAGAAGCACTATTACGTGACCCACGTGGACATAAATCCCAGCGGCATTGTGCCTAAGGGGCCGGATGCCAGCCTGTGGCTCGCCCCGCATCCTCGGGCCGATCTCGGTGGACGACCCTTTGGCAATGGGACTCCCCCGGAGGCGCCTCTGCCCGACGAGCGCATCGTGAACTACCCCCCTCATATCTGATTTCTCTCCGGCAATCGCGTGAGCGATCGGCTAAAGCAACCTGAGCATCGAAACTCACGACCACCGTGTAGCCGGATTGGGTTTCGCTCGCAGGTTGTCGCCGTATCATCGGGGCATGAATCCGAGAGTAAAACGCGACCCGATTAGCCCCGGTCAGGAATCTGTCTGGGACTACCCTCGTCCGCCACGAGTCGAGCACACCGGAGAGCACGTCACCCTAGAACTTGACGGTGCGGTGATCGCAGTGTCAGACGACGTGGTGCGCGTTCTGGAGACCAGTCATCCGCCGGTGTACTACTTACCGCGCAACGCATTTACCTCGGGAATTCTGACTCCCGCGCCCGGACAGAGCTATTGCGAGTTCAAGGGAATTGCAGGCTATCTCTCGGTGGGTTCGGCGCACCGTTCAGCGTGGTTCTACCCCACTCCAACACGTGGTTTTGAGACTTTGGCCGACCGCGTTGCCATCTACCCGGGCGCGATGGATCGCTGCACTATCAACGGTGAGACCGTGCTGGCGCAGGAGGGCGACTACTACGGGGGCTGGATCACCGCGAAGATCGTTGGCCCATTCAAGGGAGCACCGGGCACCATGGGCTGGTAGTAACGCGTGTAGTAACTGGGTGCCGTAGAAACGCGGTGCCGCACCAACGCGGTGCCGTAGCAATGGGCGCTGATTTGTTGCACGAGATGAGGCGAACGAAATGATGTGCACGAAATGATGTGCACGAAATATTGCGCACGAAATATTGCGCACGAGGGTAACCTCACATCAGCTAACCCCGTTGTGACGCCGACCAAAGGAGCTGCTGTGACCCATAACGCCGCAGACGAAGACATTCTCAAGCAGTGGACCCGCCGCCTCAGTCAGGCACTGCAAATTTTAGATTTGGAGATCGATAACAACCTCGTCCTTAACGTTGCTGACGAAGCTGCCCACGCGGTGAGTCCAATGGCCGCCCCCATCACAACTTTCGTTGCCGGCTACGCGGCGGGACTGGCCGCCGCAGCCGAGTCGATGCCATCGCAGACAGCCATTTCTCGTGCAGCAGATGTTGTCATCGCCGTCTGCCAACAGCCCGTGAACGCGGAGCCTGATCGGGGCGGTTGGCTAAACACCGGGCAATAGCCATCAATACGACGAGAGTAACTTTCGAGATGGCAACACTGCCATCGAAGCGACACAATTAGCTCTCGATACCGCAACGCAGCTAGCGAGGCGACAACAGTAGTTAGCGAGGCGACAACAGTAGTTATCGAAACACAACTGCGCCGCGCGGTGTTCACGCGGCGCAGGGTGCATTGTTGTGTGCTCGAAAGACAGAATACGGGGCACGGCGGTCTAGGCGGCAGCTGGCTCCAGGCGAATGATGACCGCCTTCGACACCGGCGTATTACTCCCATCTGCAACGCTATCCAAGGGCACAAGCACGTTCGCTTCTGGGTAGTAGGCGGCGGCGCAGCCGCGTGGCGTGGGATATCCCACCAATCGGTACCCCCGCAGCACCCGGTCAACGCTGTCGCTGTACTCGCCGTGCACGTCCACCATGTCTCCATCGGCGAACCCCAGAGCGATGAGGTCTTTCTTGTTTATGAAGACGACTTTCCGGCCCTTTTTGATTCCTCGATAACGATCGTCCATGCCGTAAATGGTGGTGTTGAACTGGTCGTGACTGCGCAGGGTCTGCAGCACCAGGCGGCCGGCCGGCACCTCTAAATGCTCCAGGGTGTTTGTGGTGAGCATCGCTTTGCCGGTGGGCGTGCTGAACGTTCGCGAGTCACGCGGACCGTTGGGCAACACAAACCCGCCCTCGTAGCGGATGCGTTCGTTGTAGTTCTCACACCCCTCCACCACGTGTGAAATATGGTCGCGAATGAGATCGTAGTTGGCCTCGAACCCGGCCCAGTCGACGGCAACTTTGTTACCGAGCACCGCCACGGCCAACCGCGAGATAATCGCGACCTCGGACAGCAGGTTGGGTGACACCGGCTTGAGCTTGCCCCAGGACGGATGTACCGCGCAGACTGAATCCTCCACTGAGACAAACTGCTCGCCTCCGGACTGCTGGTCAATTTCAGTGCGCCCCATGGTCGGCAAGATCAACGCTTCATCTCCGGTCACCGCGTGAGAACGGTTGAGTTTGGTGGAGATCTGCACGCTCATCTCGGTGCGCTGCATGGCCGCTTCAGCGATGCCGGTATCAGACATGGCGGCGACAAAATTGCCGCCCAGTCCCATCCACACCTTCATTTTGCCGTCACGCATGGCACGCACCCCGTCCACGGAATCGACACCGTGCTCCCGTGGCGGGTCGAAACCGAACTCATTTTGCAGGGCGTCAAGGAAAGCCGGCGGCATTTGCTCCCAGATTCCCATTGTGCGGTCACCCTGCACGTTGCTGTGGCCCCGAATCGGTGACGCTCCCGCACCGGGTTTACCAATGTTGCCGCGCAGCAACAACAAGTTGATGATCTCTTTGATCGTTTCAACGCCTTTTTTCTGTTGAGTCAGCCCCATGGCCCAGGTAATAATGACCCGATCAGCCCGAATGTAGCGCTCCGCCAGTTCATCGATCTGTGCTTCGCGCAGGCCGGTCGCGGCCAATACCAGACGCTCATCGAGCTGGGAAAGATGTTCGCGTAATTCCGCTAGGCCGTGACAGTGCTCATCGAGAAAGGTCTGGTCGAGTACGGTTCCGGGAGCAGCATCCTCGGCATCGAGCACTCGCTTGGAGACGGCCTGCAACAGCGCCATGTCGCCACCAATGCGAATCTGCAAAAATTGGTCGGCGATGTCGGTGCCGTGACCGATGACACCGCGCACACGTTGCGGATTCTTGTAGCGACGAAGGCCCGCCTCCGGCAGCGGGTTCACGGCTACAATCTCGGCGCCGGCGTCCTTGGCTTCCTCAAGTGCGGTGAGCATGCGCGGATGATTTGTGCCCGGGTTCTGCCCCATGATGATAATCAGGTCAGACTTCTCGAAGTCTTCATAACTGATGGTGCTTTTGCCGATGCCGACGGTCTGCCCCATGGCCCAGCCGGTAGATTCGTGACACATGTTGGAACAGTCCGGCAAATTGTTGGTGCCATAGGCGCGCGCAAAGAGTTGGTAGGCGAAAGCCGCTTCATTCGACGCACGGCCACTGGTGTAGAACGCGGCCTGGTCGGGGGAATCGAGGGAGTTGAGCTTTGCGGCAATCACCCGAAAGGCTTCGGACCAGCTGACCGTTTGATAGTGGTCACTGCCGACCGGCTTGTACACCGGTTGCACTAAACGGCCCTGCATACCGAGCCAATATTCGCTCTTCTCGCGCAGGTCAGCCAGGGAGTGTTCGGCCCAGAAGGTGGCGGGAATGGTGATCGGGGTAGCTTCCCAGGTCACTGCCTTGGCGCCATTTTCGCAGAATTCGAATGCCTTGCGGTGTGCCGGGTCTGGCCAAGCGCAGCTCATGCAATCAAACCCATCTTTCTGATTCATGGACAACAGCGCACGCATTCCACGCACGGCGCCCATCTGGGTGATCGCTGGTTCCATGGAATGAAGCACCCCCGGAACACCGGCCGCCCAGGCTTTGGAATGAGTGACCTCGATATTGGCATCCGTGACGTCATCGATGGGGGGTTCGTGGCTCATGCTGCACCGCTCTCTTCACAGACTAGGACGGCGGGCGCCCGGACCGTTCGCGCGCACGTTGTTGGCAACATACACCGATGAAGTGGAAAATTTGTGTGGGGAACAATTGGACGTTATACCCCCATGGGTATAAGCTTGACTCACTTACCAACGAAAGGCATCACCCATGTGTAGAGCCGTCACCTGCAAGACCTGTCAGAAGACCACCTGGGCTGGCTGCGGCCAGCACATTGACCAGGTTATGCGGGGTGTGCCGCGCAATGAGCGCTGCGAGGGCCACGTCAAAGAGAAATCAACGGGCGGCTTCTTTGCTCGTCTACTCGGACGTTAACGGCGAACGCTAACAGCCCAGCGCCAGTGTCGGTACCAGTGCCAGAGCCAGCGCCAGCCCCGCTACTCCCCGCCGCCGGCGCTCTAAGTTCAGACAATTAGACTCATACGATGACTCGTTCTGAACCGCACGCGAAAATGACGCGTTCGCTGCCGCGATTACTCGCGCGCCTGGCGCTCGGCAGTTTTCTGTTGCTCGCTGGAATCAGCCACCTGAGTTTCAACCGGGAGGCATTTCAGGCTCAGGTACCCGCGTGGGTTCCGCTCGATGCTGACCTGGTCGTGGTGCTCTCGGGCATTGTCGAGATTACGCTCGGGCTCTCGCTTCTCATTCTGCACCGCCGGCGCGTGCCGGTGGGCTGGTTGGTCGCGGCGTTCTTCGTGGCTATCTTTCCCGGTAATATTTCTCAATTCGTCACCCACACCAGCTCCTTCGGACTGGATACGGATCTCTCACGTGGTATCCGCCTGGTCTTTCAACCCGTGCTTGTGCTCTGGGCCCTCTGGTCAACCGGGGCATGGAAAGCGTGGCGCACCCGGACGAAACGAGCAGATGCCGAAGCCAGCGCGGCGCTCTAAGCCCGAGGGTCAACCGGTCGCGATCGGAGCCACATTCCGGAGGCTGGGTGAAAAGGCAAAAGGAGATGAAGCAGCAGACCAGACAGGGCTGTAAACGCCACCGCGCCGACAATTCCAAAATTGGTGAATTGCTCTTCGACGTTACTTCCGAACAAGGCTGTTACGGTCCACCCCAGCGCCCAGAGCGCCGCCACCCCCAGAGCCCACAGCCAACGGCGACGCGCGCGTGGCGGTAGCGCGAGGGCCTGCGCTGCCCCAAACACGAGGCCGGTAATGGCACCCATAAGCGCGAGTTCAGCCAGGGTTGTTCGGTAGTTCACGACGCTTGAACCCAACAGTAACCCGAGGCCCATGCCGATAGCCGATAGCGGAATCCACATGAGCGGATCCAGGCGGCGCCTACTGACCAGCACCTGCCCGAGGCCGATAATGATTCCGCAGGCCGCGCCGCCGATGAGGGCCGAAACAGGATTGCTCAGGCGACCTCCGAACGCGGTGCCGGCAATGCCGGCAATAGGAAAGGCCACAACGCCAACCAACCACAGCAACCAGGTAGAAAAAAACGTGGGGTTCCGAAAGCTGGGATTGCGCAGCATGCGGGGCCTTCTGGTCACGTTTTAGCTCCATTTTTTCAGGCCCGGTTCATCGACGATCTCCCCTAAGCCGGGAAGAACGAAAAACCGACACCTCAGCATTTTACGCCCAACTTCCAACGCAAAAATGCCTTACCTAACAGGATGCCCGGCTGGGACGTGGGGATGTTGGGCCGCACCGCTCGGTCAACGACACCACTGGGTTAGCGTGGTTGCTGGGTTTGCGGCAGTCCTAATTCGTCGGCGTACCCATATCTCCAGACCAGACGGCCGTTGCGCCGCTGTGCCCGATTACGATGGCCTGCACGATGGTTCCAGTAGATGCCCCGAGGGCCGCAACCATGAGTACGACAGCGACCCATTTTGACGCGCCCGTGTTGGGTGTTTTCCGCAGGTTCCACAACAACAGCACGGCAGCGACGACGACCATGGCAATGACCCATGGAAGCAAGCCCTCGGCCAGATCGGCGTGGGTGTCGATCAGGGAGCTTTCACCGATGCGGTGCTCCAGGGCTTCCCCCGACTCGGTGGACAGCGGCACGAGTACGAGTGCTGCCAGCGTCAGGCCAAGCGGCAACAGTTTTGCCCACCGACGAAACCGCGGCCACACGGCGGCAATGAGCAGCACCAGAGCGGCGGTGGGAACGACGACCTCGGTGGCATGCACGATAAGCGGATGCATGGGAAGGCCGAAAAAGGTATCAAACACAGTATTCCTCGTGATGTAAGTTTCAGCGCGAAGTTGCGGCGGGTACGTAAAGTTCTTGGTGCAGGCAAAATATTCTTGTCACTTTGCGACCGGCACTTCCGCGGACGCCGACGCCCGCACCGCTACCGCCGGCACTTCCACCGACGATGCCAGCGGGGTGATGTAGGAAAAGCCCGTGGTGGTGTTCTTGGTGACCGAGAGCACGAAATCCATAAAGGGTTCCAGGGCTGTGACCTTATCGAGCGGAGCTCCGACAATGAGCTGAAACCCGAGGCCTTTCCACGCAGCCACGGCCCGGCCAGCGAATTCCGCATCCGATTTTACAAAACCCTCGTCGAGAAAGACCGGAGCGAAGCGTGGCCGGGTGCGACTTTCATCGCCGAGCTGGAACCGCAGGGCGGCGCCCACGACGAAAGCCACGAGCTCCTGCGATTCGCCACCGCTTTTGCCGCCCAGCGACGAATAAGCACTCACCTCATCGCCCTCCGGAGTGACGCGCACCGCGGTGATCTCCACGTGTGCCCGCACATCGAGGAGCAGGTCGCGCTGCGACGTTGCGGTGTCATCCGGCCGCCGAATCAGGCTCATGAACTGCTGAAGCCGAGTGAAACGGTCTTCGGTCTCGTCGTCGGTGAACTGCTCAGTGGCCCCCGAAGAGAGCGCTTTGAGCTCTCGTCGAAACACGGTGGCATCCTCACGGTGTAGGCGTCGAAGCGAAATCTGCAGGCGGTCGCGGGTAGCGCCGAACGGCAGGGTCGCCAAAATCTCATTGACCGGTCGCAGGCGGTCTTCGATTTCTTCGATCGCCGTGTTGAATGCCCCGGTGAGCGGCACGAGGTCCTGCCCGCTCCACGCTGACAACCGTCGTTTCCATTCCTGACGGCGTTCAGAAAGCCCGAGTGTGCGGATGGCATCGAGAATGTCGGTGTAACTCGTGATTGATTCGAGCGCAACTCCAATATTCGGGTCGGGCCAGCGTGCCTGATAGGCCTGAAAAATAGCGATCATGCTTGCTCGATCGCGGCCAGCGCTGTCTCGATCCTGCGTCGACTGGGCGATCAACCGCTCGCGCAGGCGTTTCAGACCGCCCGCAAACGCCGCCAGATCATGGTGGTCGGTGACCTGCGCAAACTGCTCCGACAGATGGGCTGAATGCTCGTCAGACAGGTTGACTCCGCCAGCACGGTCAATTTGATCAAGTCGATTGTACACCGTGTCTTGGGCATCGACGATGACGCCCTGTTCCTCAGCGAGGGCGCTTCCCGCCTGATCGGCGGCGTGCTTGAGCTTTTGGGCCGCGTCGAGTTCACGAGCCACCAGGGCTTCCTCGTCGTTCAGGGCGCGCAGAATATCGCTGCCGGCGAGCATCCGCTCCTGCTCCAACGCCTTGTCGGCGGTGCGTTCCGTTGCCCGGGCCACGTCGATACTGGTCCAGTCTGTATCGAGGATATGCTGGTGAGCGGCCTGTTTCTCGCGCAGTTCACCCAGTTGCCCTGCGACAGCAGATGCCCGCACTGCCGCTCGATCCGCCTGGCTGGAGGCCTCCGCTAGCTCCAGGGCGATGTCGTCCAGCCGCGCGCGGCTGGAGAACCCGATGATCGGCTTCTGGCCCGAGTTGTGGCCGTGCGCACCGCGCCCGCCATTGCGGGTCTGTCCGCTGAGAGTCACTCGAGAACCGCCCCCACCCAGTTCCGAGGCCTGGGACACGCACAGCGCGTCGAGGTTGCCGGCCCGAAGACGTGCCTGAACCCAGTTGCTGAACGGGGAATCTTTCACGTCAAGCTTGCCCGAGATGTAGCTGGCGTCGCCGGCAACCCGTTCATGGGGTTTCAGCGCCACGCCTTCAAAGTGAATGCGAAGCGGCAGCTGAAGTGGATCAATCGCTGCACTCAATAGCGCGAGCTTGGTCTCGTCAACGAGCAGAACCCGAACCACAGACGAGAGCGTCACTTCGGCGGCTTGTCGCCAGGACTCCTCACCCGCATCGAGGTCAATAAGTTCGGCTACGAACGGTAGCTCGTCCACCGAAATGCCGGCAGCCTCGGCAATCAGCAGCCGCGCGCTGTGCAGGGCGAACGGCACGAGGCTTTCCCGCCCGGTGAGAAAAGTGCGTTCCTGCTTCAACGCGCGGATGCCCTCCTCTACCGGGTAGGACGCTCGTTGCAACGCTGATCGGCTCGCCTCCAAAGCGCTCTCGGCATCACCGAACTCAGCGGCAAAGCGGTCAGCCTCCTGCTGGGCGGCCGAAAAGGACACTGGGGAATCGATTTGTACTCCGAGAATTTGCACTCGGTCGTCAAAGCGGCCGCGTTCAGCGACCACATCTTCTCGGTTGTCACCCAGACGAGTCAATTCCATCTGAAGCCGTTCCAACACATCGCCGCCGCTGTCGCGCTGCTGCGCCTGCAACTGGGAAATGCGTGTCTTCAGGACCATTTCGGTGTCTCGAGCACGGGCCGTAGCGCTGTGGTTCTCGCGGCGCGCCTGCCGATTGATGTCAGCAGCGCTGTCGAGCATTTTCTGCTCCGTGAGCAGCTGCCACAGCACGAACGGGGTATCACCGGGGCGGTGAACACCAAACGTGTCAACCCGGTCGGCCTTCTCCGTGGCATCGTCGTAGCGCCGGGACAGTTCGGGCAGACGCTCTAACACCTGCGCTTTCTGCGCTTCGGTCACCATCGCGCCATAGGAACGCTCAAGATCTTCAAAATGGTCAACGGCTTTGTCGGCGGCGGCAAAAGTCGCCGGCTCTTCGAGCACCATAGATTTGAACAGCCCATCGACCGTTTTCACCTGCTGGCCGGCCTGGATGCGAGCCAGCAGACGCAGGGCCTTGGCACCCTCGCCGTTGGCACCAATTCCCAGGCGGGCATACAGATTCTGGGCAAATGCCGCGTAGGTGTCAAACACGTCAAGGCCCTCGAACTGAGCTTTGAGTGCACGTTTATCGAACCGACCCTCGGCGCACAAAGCGAGATCACGAAGATCGAGGCCCAAGTCTGTGGTGGCCATTTTCATCGTGACGTCGGCAAATTTATGGGCACCACGCGGCACGTAATATGCGCGAAGCACCGTGAATCGCCGACGGTTGTCGTCGACGAAGGTGAGTGCGATCGCGCCCCAGGTGGCTTCGTGGGCACCGCGCAGAACCTGGTCGGTCAGTTCATCGGTGCCTTTCTGGCGATTGGCGTCGGTCTTACCGCGCAGGTAGGTCATCAGGTTGCGCTGGTCGACGCTGCGGGCGCGGCCGGAGCCAGCATCGTTTGAGGCTCCGTTGAAGGGGGTATCGGAGGGCATCATCAGGGCCAGGTAGGCGTCGAGCAGGCTGCTCTTTCCCGTTCCCGACGCTCCCGAGACCAGAGTGGACTCCATGGAGAAGGCAACCTCGTGGTGGCCATGGAATCCGCCCCAGTTGACCAGCTGCATCGATTCGGCGCGCCATTGAGTGGTGCCTTCGGTGGCGCCGTCAATGTAGAACAGCGGCGAATCATTCATGCGAGATCTCCAATGACCGAGTAGAAAGCGGTTCAGCATTCTCTTGACGGAGCCAGTTGAGCAGTTCTCCGAGCCGTTCCACCGAGAGCAGGACTTCGATCACCGCCGAAATGCGAAATCGGTCGGGGTCGCTGGTTTTGAGGAGCACTCGAGCCTTCGCCAGGCTGTCGATCGCGCCGGCCGCTTTACGGGCATCACCCGAGAAGTCGGTGGCATACTCCGGGCGAAAATGGGCAACATTGTCAACCAGGAAATCGCGATCGACCAGCACGATCTCGTGCCCGCTGGCCCGTTCGCTGCGAAAACGCTGCCGCAGAAGCACAAGCAAAATAGTCTCTTCGCGGGTGTATGCCACGTCGTGTAATAGCGTGGGAAACCGTTCACCGCCCTCCGCTACGGCCTGCCGCTTGAAGGCAACTTCGTAGTGTCGGTCAACGTGCAGGTCAAGAAAGACGTCATTGAGGTGCTGCTTGAATATTTTCTCGGAGGCAAGCAGGGTCTGCCATTCCACCGGTTGCAAGGCAGAGGAAATATAGCGGTGCTTCAGTAGCAGCACCAGGGTGCGGCGCTGCTTTGCACTCAGGGTTCCTTCGTCGCCCTCAAACAGAGACAGGCTTGTTGGATCGCTGTCGATTTCCGGGTGCTGGTTAGTGTCGTCAGTCAAGGTGTGCACCTAAATTCCAGTCGATGATGGCGGCCGCGTCGTCGTCGGTCAGGGTACGGCGCGGTACGTCGAAGAGGCGCACCGCGCCATCCGGTCGCACGGTTTCAAAGATTTCCCAGCTCACGGGGCCCATCGGTTCGCTCAGCTGGGCGGCCAGTTGTAGCAGGCCCAAAATTTCTACCGGTCGGCGCAGGCTCGCATCGAAACGGTTGAACGCCGTACCAATGGATGTCGGCGCCCCCAGTTCCGTGCCGGGCCCGAACGCCGCTACAAGGGCCTCGCGCACATCTTCCAGCAGGGGTCCGCCCTGCTGCCGCAGGGTAGTCAGTGTGGGCGCAGCCGGTGCCGCGGCCGACACATCGTCCAGGGCTGGCGGGCCTTTGTGCGCGATTGGGTCGTAAAATCGCTCGCGCAGATGCTCCACCTCGAGCGTGCCCGGCATGAGCTCTGTGGTCACCGTAGAACGTGGACCAGCCGTCTGCATCCACGTAGCAAGTTCTCGGTTGATCTCGCGAAGGGTGCGCTCCAACTCGCGATCCTTAACCACGTCATGGTTGACGATATGTTCACGTAGGGTGCTCGTGAGTCCCTTTCGCTGTGTCAAAACATCGTCGATCCCTTTTCGCAACAGCGTTACCGTGTTCATAAAGCTGCGGCGTTCGCCCAGGCTCAATTCCAACGCGAACGGATGCAGCAAAATCGTCTCCAGGTCGGCCTTCAGCCCCTGCACCAGGGTGTCGTTTCGCAGCAGGGCGAAGGCGCCTTCGAAGGCGCGCCCCTCGGCCGTTGACGACATGAGAGCATCTGTTTTGGCGAGATAGTCGTCGAGAACCTCACTGATGGGGCGTTGTTCGTCGCGAAAATCGTTGATGATTTGCCGGTGCATGGCAGCGACAGATTCTTCGACCCGCTTGAAGTCACTCGGCAGCTGTCTGATGAGGTCTATGAGGTTGGCGTAACCCTCGTGCATGGTTTCGTTAGATGCGGCGTCAATCGTGCCGCCACCGTTGAGACGATCCCGCTCGCTGCTGAGTTCTGCGATTTGCTGATCTAGGCGGCGCACCCGCTCTTCACGATCGGGGTTGGCCTCGGTGGCACGGTGCCGCACGGTGTCGACAATTGTGCTGAGGCGGCTCTCGCTGATTAGGGCGCGATCACGGGCGAGGCCGTCGACCAAGAGCATCGCTTCCAGCGCATGACTGGTGAGCGAGTAGTGCTCTACGTTGCTCTCCCCCGTCTCTCCGGTGAGGTCGCGCACTTTTCGGTATAGCCACAGGTCGTTCATCCACTGCACGCAGAGGGAACGACCGGTTTTCTCGGGAGCGAGGATGCCGATGCTTCGAAGGTCTGAGAGGTAGGCATCCACCTGCGTGTGCAACAGCTCGCACGGCACGCTGCGACGATCGCGGCTGAACGCACTCTTGAACACGGCAAGCACGAATGGAGACCATTTGCCCTTGAGTAGGCGAAGGGTGGGTTTGTCGAAGGCTTCGCGCACCCGCGCCAATTCGCTTGCAATTTCACTCAATAGCCGGATCCTCTCCAACTTTCCACTTTAACCGACTGTCGGGGCCGTTCGCGACTCGCGCGGATAGCACTTGTCCTGGCGTCCACTTCAAGATCCCGACACGGTACGTCAGGATAGCCGCGATTTACTCGACTCTGGGCTAATTCTCCGCCATGGCACACACCAACCGGGACGATAAAATGGAGTACACTCAGAAATGAGTTTACTCAGTTATCAAGACACGAGCGAAGGGACAGTACATGCGATCGGATCAGCAACCGCGTACTCCGGGTGCAGGTCTCCGAGAACGCAATAAGGAAGCAAAGCAGGCTCGCATCTTCGAGGCAGCCGCTGAACTGTTTGCCCGCGAGGGCTACGCCACAGTCACCACCCAGCAGATTGCGGAACGCGCCGACGTGGCCATCGGCACCCTATTTCGATACGCATCGACTAAAGCTGAACTGCTCCTCATGGTCTATAACGAAGATTTTCGGGCGCACCTCGACCAGGGCCGGCGCCTGAGCGCCACGCTGCGAAGTCCCGCCCGTGACACTGTGCCAGACGTACCTCGTTGGGCTGAGCCCGGCCAGCGAATTCTCGCCTTGGTTTCTCCCCTTGTTCTGGCGGGGCGGCACAGCGATGCCAATACCGCGGCCTATCAAAGAGAAGTGATGTTCGGGGAGCCGACCGAGCGCTACCGTCAAGAGGCCCTCGTTCTAGTAGCTGAGCTGCAAGACGCCGTCGCTGCTATTCTCCGGTCCGCCCGCTCGCCCAGAAGCGACACCGACCGTGCGAACGTGACCGAACCCTTGAGTGAAGCCATGAGTGACGCCCGCGGCAGGATTGCCGCGCGGGCGGTATCAAACGTGCTGCACCTGGAACTTGCCCGCGCCACGCTGGCGCACGCACCCAACGCGACTCTTCTCACCGATTTGGCGGCGCAGATCAACCTCATCACTTGCGGTTTCTGCGTCGAGACGCCCGCCTAGCGGGAATATCCCCACTCTCGTTCACCATCAGAACCATCACCAGCAGAGCCACCAAGACCTGGGCCACCAACACCTGGGCCACCAACACGCAGACTAGAGGATTTAGCATGACCACACTGACCAACATCACCGTTTTGGGAACTGGAGTCCTCGGCTCCCAGATCGCTTACCAGAGTGCCTTTCACGGCTTCAGCGTGACCGCCTACGACATCAACGATGCCGTTCTCGAATCCGCCAAAGCGCGTTTTCGTGCCCTCGCTGACATCTACAAGACCGACGTGGCCGGCGGAGCCGACGGCCGTGCCGAGCAGGCACTCGACAACATCAGTTATTCCAGTGACCTCGCCGCTGCTGTGCACGACGCCGACCTGGTGATCGAGGCGATACCGGAGAACCTCGCGATCAAGGAAGATACCTACACGCGTCTGGGCGCTCTCTCCCCGGCGAAGACCATCTTCGCGACCAATTCGTCGACCCTATTGCCGAGTGACCTGATGGGCTTCACTGGTCGACCTGACCGTTTTCTGGCCCTGCACTTCGCCAACCATGTCTGGGTGCACAACACCGCCGAAGTGATGGGCACGGCGCTGACCGATCCAGCCGTTTATGCCACCGTCGCCGAGTTTGCCGGCGACATCGGAATGGTCGCTATCGAGATCAAGAAAGAGAAGGCCGGCTACCTGCTCAATTCCATGCTTATTCCCCTGCTCGATGCCGCCGCCGAACTGCTCGTGGACGGCATCGCCGAACCGGACATGATCGACAAGACTTGGCGCATCGGAACCGGCGCACCGGCTGGACCGTTTCAGATCTTCGACATCGTAGGTCTCACCACGGCCTACAACATCTCGTCCACGGCCGGGCCCAAGCAGCGCGAGTTCGCCGCCTACCTCAAGAGGAACTACATCGATCAGGGCAAACTGGGCATCAGTACCGGTGAAGGTTTCTACAACTATCACTCATAGTGTGCCGGCGCTGGCCTGGCGCTATCGGGCCAGCGCGGTTCCAAGCGGAGCCTCCCCCACCAGATACAACCGCTGGGTGGAACGCGTCATGGCCACATAGAGCGCGCCCGCTCCGCGATCGGACGCCGCCACGATGGCGGGCGGATCGACCACTATAACGGCGTCGAATTCCAGTCCCTTGGCATCCTGCGGAGTCAGTAGGGCTATTTCCCGACTCAGTCCCTGCGCGCCGACTCCGACCAGATCACCATATTCGGCTCGCAGTGTGGTTTCAAGGTCGCCAAGGCTCGCCTCAACGACAATCACGGCAAGTGTGCCGCCCCCATCGAGCGCGCGGTCGCGGCGCACGGCCTCTGCAGCATCCAGGACTATTTCCACCGGCCAGGGGCTTGAACGCACCGTTCGCGAACGCGTGATCGGCAGCCGGTGCGACAGCGCCACCGTCTCGGCGGCCGTGGCGATCTGACTCGGTGTGCGGTAGTTCACGGTGAGTTCTTCAAGGCGCCAACGATCGGCTTCGGGCGAACCGTCAAGAACCGGCTGCAAGGCCTCTTTCCAGCTGGCGGATGCCGCGGCGCTGGCCGCCTGCGCAATATCTCCCACAATCGTGAACGACCGTCGTGGGCCCCGGCGAAGCACCAGACGCCACTGCATTGGGGAGAGTTCCTGTGCCTCGTCGATGACGACGTGGCCGTAGGTCCAGGTGCGATCCCGAGCAGCGCGCTCACTGGTCGTGGCCCGCTCGTCGAGTTCGGCGAAGCCCGCTGCGAGGTCTTTCGCGTTGACCAGGCCCGTCACCTGCATGTTCTCTATGGCTGATTCGGCGTTCTCAATATCGCGTTTACGCTGCTCTTTTAGTTCGCGTTTCTGAGCCTGGTCAACCGCGTTGTACTCGCCGAGCAGTTCGGCCGCCTCATCGAGCAGCGGAATATCGGCAATCGTAAACTCGGCGTTTCGCGATC
>Ga0307486_1000337_pt1 | contig 45026 bp, 38 predicted proteins | sample CBIW02metaG_FD_203663 | JGI IMG/M metagenome (GOLD analysis project Ga0307486, IMG submission 203663) | Sea-ice brine microbial communities from Beaufort Sea near Barrow, Alaska, United States - CBIW 0.2 | ecosystem: Environmental > Aquatic > Marine > Coastal | place: USA: Alaska | collected... | reverse complement strand
AGTAATAAAAGTTTTTTCATAATTAAAATTGATTTGGTTTTTTTGATATTAGGTAACATCCAAAGTTAATCTTAAATACTCATCTGACAAAGATTTGAACCATTTTATTATGTATGCATAATAAAATCCCCCAACTGTTAAATAAATCTCAGGACAATGTCATAAAAATCCTTTGTTTTTTCAGCGTGAACCCAGTGTCCCGCATTTGGGATGATTTGAATTTCAGAATTAAGAAAGTGCTGTGCGATAAGAGGTTCATCATCCTTTGTTATATAATTTGATTTTCCGCCTTTTATAAACAAGGTCTGTTTCTCAAACTTAAATTCGGCAGGTAAAGCGGCGCCCACTTCTTCAATGGTTTCTTTTAAAACCTTCAAATTTAACCGCAATGCGAGTTTTTCCTTTGTTTTCCAATACAGATTTTTTAACAGGAACATTCGTGTACCGGCATCTTTCACAAATTTTGCGAGGAAATCTTCGGCATCTTTTCTTGAAGTAAGATCTTGGTTTTCCAGCGCGGTAAGGCCCTCCATTATTTGATCGTGATGGGGAGCATAGTATTTTGGACTTATATCCACCACGATTAGCTTATCGATTAAATCGGGATATTTTCCGGCCGCGAGCATTGCTGCTTTCCCGCCCATGGAATGACCCAAAAGAATTATATTTTTTAAATTATGGGATTGGCAGTAATCAGAAATATCTGTTGCCAAAACTTCATAGTTCATTTCAGGAGTATGCGGACTTCTGCCGTGATTGCGTTGATCCAGCAGATGAACCTGAAAACCGGCTTCGGCAAATTTATTTCCCAGGGTTTTCCAGTTATCGCTCATTCCTAAAAATCCGTGAAGTATAAGAAAAGGCTGGCCTTCCCCAAGTACTGTTGCGTGTAGATTTATCATTACTTTAATAATTTCAAATATTTTTGAATAGTTGTTTCCAATCCAAGATATAAAGCTTCGGTAATTAAGGCATGCCCAATGGAAACTTCCAAAAGCCCCGGCACCTGTTCCTTAAAGAACTGAATGTTTTCCAGTGAAAGGTCGTGGCCGGCATTGACCCCCAAGCCCGAATTTGTCGCTATACGGGCACATTCCGCATAAATCTTCACCACATCTTTATCGCCTTTGGCAAATTGGGCGGCATAATCTTCGGTATAGAGTTCAATTCTATCAGCTCCGGTAGCCGCGGCATTTTCGATTATAGTGATATCCGGATCCACAAAAATAGAAGTCCTGATCCCGTTTTGTTTAAATTCAGAAATCACTTCTTTCAAAAAATTTTGGTGCTTTAAGGTATCCCAACCGGCATTGGAAGTAATTGCATCTTCAGCATCAGGAACCAGGGTTACCTGCGTTGGCTTTACTTTTAGTACAAGATCTATAAATTTTTTGATCGGGTTTCCTTCAATATTAAATTCAGTAGTAATAACAGGTTTTAGGTCAAGCACATCCTGGTATCGAATATGCCGCTCATCGGGCCTTGGATGAACCGTTATGCCCTGTGCGCCAAAAGACTCAATATCTTTGGTGAATTTGAGCAGATTAGGGACATTCCCTCCCCGGGCGTTTCTCAAGGTGGCTATTTTGTTGATATTTACACTTAGATGTATCATGATTTTTGGCTTTGAATTAACAAAAATACAAAGATGAGAATGCCTTATTGAATTTTATTTTAATTAATTTGCAAAAAAACCGTGCGGAATTATGAGTATTGACAGCTATATAATTAACGAGATCGAAATTTGTCATTTAAGTGATAAGGTCAGTGATTTACAGACCCTGATCAATGGCCTGAATTACTCGCACTTACCGGTTGAGAATAAGGGAATTTACCTTGGCTCCATCTCAACGGAAAATGTGCGCAGCTTTGAGACAAAAAAAACACTTAAAGATTACCAATACGCATTTGAAGGTTTTTTTGCCCGCCAGGACGATTATTGGCTGGATACTCTTGAAAATTTTGCCCAAAATCAAACCAACATATTACCGGTATTAAGTAGCGAAAACGAATATCTCGGTTATGTTGAACTGAGCTCTATACTCAGTTTGTTCAATAGCACCCCGTTTTTAAGTGAACCAGGCGGAATTATTGTTCTGGAAAAAGGGCATAGAGATTATTCTTTCAGCGAGATCAGTCAAATTGCAGAATCTCATAATGCCGTTGTGTTGGGAATGTTCATATCTTCAAGGACCGACGATTTGGCACAAATCACCATCAAACTAAGCACTTCCAGCTTAAATCAGATTCTTCAAACATACCGAAGATATGGTTACACTATTATTTCTGAACATCAGGAAGATAATTTCAACAAAAACCTGATAGACCGTTCTGAATATCTCGATAAATATCTTAACATTTAGAACTAACAGATCTCACCCTGAACCACTTTAAGTGAGATCGCCATTAAACAATAAAAAGCTACATATGAAAGTAGGTATCTACGGTCAATTTTATCATACTGATTCCGGTAAATATATAGAAGAATTGTTGATTGCCCTTGACCAGGAAAACATTGAAGTTGTAATAGAAAAAAACTTCCTGAATCTAATTCATCTCAATAAAACGGTTTTAAAAGAATACAAGCATTTTAGCACTTTTGAAGAATTGGACACCACCTATGATCTGTTTTTTAGCATTGGAGGAGATGGGACCATATTAAAATCGATTAATTTCATCCGCGATCTGAACATTCCCATTTTGGGGATCAATACCGGCCGACTTGGTTTTTTGGCCACAATTCAGAAAGAAGAGATTAAACAAACCATCTTCAGCATTTTGCAAAAAAAATATTCAATTTCAGAAAGATCGGTGCTTTGCATCCAAACAAATCCATCAAGTGATGAAATTGGGGAAAACAATTTTGCCCTTAATGAAATTGCCGTAAACAGAAAAAACACCACCTCTATGATCACCATAGAGACATGGCTGGACGATCAATACCTTACCTCCTACTGGGCAGACGGGCTTATAGTCGCAACGCCAACAGGTTCTACCGGTTATTCTTTAAGTTGTGGAGGGCCGGTAATTGTGCCCCAAACTAATGCTTTGGTAATTACACCCATCGCGCCGCATAATTTAAATGCAAGACCTTTGATTATTAAAGACGACACTAAAATAACCTTAAGGGTCTCCGGCAGGGAAAACTTTTACCTCGCTTCTATGGATGCCCGTATTGCAACTTTAAGCAACGAAACCGAAATAAACATCACAAAAGCACCATTCACAATCAGCATGGTGGAACTTCGTCCCGATAGTTTCCTGCAGACCCTTCGGAAAAAACTATTATGGGGTGAAGACCGAAGAAACTAAACAATAAATCAACCCTAAATTTGTTTATAAGCATATACAAATTAGCCCAATTAGTTATGGGGTGAACATTATTGTTATATTTGCAAACTTTCGGAAACCTATGAAGCACCTTATTTTACTAATTTTTATGTTTGCATGCTTTAATTATGTTTCTGCACAAACATTCGAAGTTGGCCCGTTTATAGGGGGTGCAAATTACATAGGCGATGTAGGAAATGCGGCGTTTATAAATCCGAATACTTTGGTTGCAGGCGGAATCGCAAAATGGAATATCAGTGACAGGCATAGCTACAGATTGTCTCTTTTATATGCCGAAATTTCTGCCGATGACTCAAAATCCAACGAAGTGAGGAGACAACAGCGAGGATACACTTTTTCTAATCATATAGCAGAAATTTCCCTTGGAATCGAATTTAATTTTTTTGAATTTGACCTGAGCAAACCCAGCGAGCAGCGAAGCCCATACCTTTATACCGGACTTACCTATTTTAATTCCAAACACCACCTATTAAGTGCCGCTTTGCCCAATCCGGGCACTCTGCAGCCTCAAGGCGACAATTGGGAATTTGCCATCCCCATGGTTTTTGGATACAAACAAACTATTACCCAAAAAATTATTGCCGCTTTTGAGATCGGGGCAAGATACACCTTCACAGACAATATAGACGGGAGCAATCCGCAGGAATTATTGGGAAGAAGAGACCCGCCAAGGGAATTTGGCAATACAAATACCAAAGATTGGTACGTTTTTTCAGGGGTAAGCCTTACGTTTACTTTTGGAAAAAAACCTTGTTACAGCTTTAGATAAAATGTTCATAGAAAAGATCAACCTTAAGAGTCTTCCCAAACATATTTCCATAATTATGGATGGCAATGGGCGTTGGGCCAAGAAAAAAGGCCTGCTTCGCGCATTGGGCCATGAAGAAGGCACTAAAGCCGTTCGCGATGTGGTAGAAGGCTGTGCCGAAATTGGTGTTGAAAATTTAACTTTATATGCCTTCTCTACAGAAAACTGGAACCGACCAAAGTTGGAAGTAGATATCCTGATGCGGTTACTGGTGACCTCCCTTAGAAAGGAAATGAAAACGCTTAGCCAAAACGATATCAGGCTCAATGCCATTGGGAACCTCGATAACCTGCCCAAAAAAGCTCAGAAGGAACTCAATGAAGTTATAGATAAAACCAAAGACAATAAAAGAATGACCTTGACCCTGGCATTGAGCTATGGATCAAGGGAAGAATTGATACATATGGTAAAGGATATCAGCCAAAAAGTAAAAAATGACGAAATATCCCTTGAAGCTATTGATGAATCAATTATAAATCAGCATCTTTACACCCGAAATTTACCGGACGTAGATTTGCTTATCCGAACCAGTGGAGAACAGAGGATAAGCAACTTTTTGCTGTGGCAGATAGCCTACGCCGAATTATATTTTACCAATGTTTTATGGCCCGATTTCCGCAGGGAAAATTTATTCGAGGCCATTTTTAATTATCAAACCAGAGAACGAAGATTTGGAAAAACCAGTGAGCAGATTAGTTAGTGCAGATAGGTCAAAAAAGTGGTTGGCAATTTTAGCATGTTGTTTTTTGTATACCTTGTCATTTCAGGCCCAGGACCTTCCCATAGGTGAAGGAAAAAAATATACAATTGGAGAGATTCAGGTAACAGGTACGGTTAGCTATAATGAGCAAACTGTAATTGCTTACACAGGACTAAAAAAGGGAGAGGAAATATTCATTCCGGGAGACCGAATTAGCAAGGTCCTAAAGAAATTGTGGGACTTAGGCCTTTTTAGCGATATCAACTTTTATATCACCAGTATAGAAGGAGAGGTTGCCAATTTGGAATTGGAGATCCAGGAAGTCCCTGAACTTGCCGAGGTGAGGATTCAGGGAATTAAAAAGAAAACGGCCAGGGAAGAACTCATCAAAGAAAACAACCTGACCCCCGGGGTAAAAGTTACCGAAAACCTGATCACCACCTCAAAAAATTACATTGAAAACAAATATAGCAAGGACGGATATTTAAATACCAAAGTAGCTGTAAATACCACTACTGTTGAGGATACCACCGGTACCAACAAGGTAAATATGGTGGTAAACATAGACCGTGGCGAAAAGGTTAAAATCGATGAAATAGTATTTGAAGGCAATAAAGAGTTTAGCGATGCCAAACTTAAAAGTGCCATGAGCAAAACCAAAGAAAAGAACTTCTTCAGGGTTTGGAAACGCTCAAAATTTATTGAAGAGGATTATGAAGCCGATAAAGTGAAGCTTCTAAATAAATATAAGGAAAAAGGCTTTAGGGACGCCCGAATTGTTTCGGATACCCTTTTACGTATAAGCCCTGAAACCATTGCTTTGAACCTTAAAATTGAGGAAGGGAAAAAACATTATATCGGGAATATCGATTTTATAGGAAATACCGTTTACACCGATGATCAGTTGACCAGATTGATGGGAATAAACAAAGGGGATGATTACAACGGCGTATTGCTAGAAAAACGAATTGCAGACAATTCAAAACCTGATGCCCAGGATCTTGCAAATCTTTATAAAAACAACGGATATCTTTTCTCTCAAATCAACACGGTAGAAACCAGGGTTTATAATGACACCATCGATTTTGAGATCAGGATAAATGAAGGAAAAGAAGCTTATTTCAACAAAATTAGTGTTGTCGGGAATGACAAGACCAAGGATCACGTAATTTACAGGGAACTGCGCACCCAACCCGGACAAAAATACAGTCAGGAGAACGTTGTGAGAACCATTCGTGAATTGGGTCAATTGGGCTTTTTTGATGCTGAACAGATCTCTCCAAATTTTCTGAATGTAGATCCAAACAGCGGAACCCTGGATATGGAATACTCAGTAGTTGAAGCAGGTGCAAGCCAGATCGAACTTCAGGGAGGTTATGGCGGCGGCGGATTTATAGGAACTTTGGGACTATCATTTAACAACTTTTCCATCGCAGGGATCTTCGATAAAGAAGCTTACAAACCTTTGCCTATGGGCGACGGTCAAACACTTTCGCTTAGGGCACAAGCCAGTATATTTTATCAAACATACAGTCTGTCGTTTATAGAACCCTGGTTGGGCGGAAAAAAACCGGTAAGTTTATCTACTTCATTTTCTTATACCAGGCAATTCCTTTACGATTACCAAACCAGAAAATCTGATAAATCCCGAAGTTTTGATATTCTGGGCATCAATGTAGGTTTAGCGAAACGCCTGCAATGGCCTGATGATTTCTTTACACTTTCACAGGCAATTGGAATACAGCGTTACGATTTAAACAATTATAATACCGGTCTTTTTACCTTTGGAAACGGGTACTCAAATAATCTTACTTATACCATTGGATTAAGCCGTCAAAGTTTGGCGATTAACCCGATATTTCCAACCCGCGGTTCAGATTTCAGCGTAAGCGCAAAATTCACTCCTCCTTATTCATTATGGAACGGAGTAGATTATAAAAACTTGGATACACAAAGGGAATTCCAATTGGAAGACGAAAATGGCAACTTGATAAATTTGGACGGCACCCGTTTAAGAACCGGAGAATCACCGGTTGGTGATCAATCTAAAATTGACCAGGAAAAATTCAAATGGCTGGAATTTTATAAAGTGAAATTTAAAGGTGATTGGTACACCACCCTATATAATTTTGGCGGCAACAGCAATTTGGTTATGAAAACCCATGCTGAATATGGTTTTCTGGGAGCTTACAATAACGACAGGGGAATTCCTCCTTTTGAAAGATATTATTTAGGGGGAGACGGAATGGGATCTTACAGCCTGGATGGAAGGGAATCTATAGCATTAAGGGGTTATCCAAACCAGTCTTTGGTGCCAATTGACAGGACCAGCCTAAGCCAGGCCAATAATGATGATGGTGCGGTGATATACAATAAATACTCCCTGGAATTGAGGTTTCCTATAACCCTGAAACCAATGGCTTCTATCTATGCCCTTACTTTTATTGAAGGTGGAGCTTCTTATGACAATTTTAGGGACTTTAATCCATTTCAATTAAATCGTTCTGCCGGTGCGGGATTGCGTATATTTATGCCTCAATTCGGATTGCTTGGAATAGACTTTGGCTATGGTTTTGATCCCATTCCGGGACAAATCGAGCCAAATGGATGGGAAACACATTTTATAATAGGGCAGCAATTCTAGTTTTGGCACGATATTTTCTAATACCAATGATATGAAAGGCCAATTTATTTTCCTTCTAGCTTTTTTAGCTGTACTTGGACCAAATGTCCAGGCACAAAAGCCCAATCGAATTTCGTATGTAGATATGGAATACATATTGGCAAATGTTCCGGAATACCAGGAAGCCTCGGCACAACTGGAGCAACGGGTACAGCAATGGAAGGTCGAACTTGAAAACGACTTGAAGAAGGTTGAAGTAATGAGAATTGCATTAGAACAGGAAAGACCATTATTAACCAAGGAATTGATAGAGGAAAAGGAAGCCATCATCGCTTTTGAAGAATCAAAAATAGCTGAATATCAGCAAAAAAGATTTGGAACGAACGGAGATTTTATCCTTCAAAAGAAACTATTAATTCAACCTATCCAGGATCAGGTGTTTAATGCGATCCAGGACATAGGAGTTCAACGGAATTACGATTTTATTTTTGACAGGACCTCCAATGTTGGTATGGTTTTTTCAGCAGAAAAACATAACATAAGCGATCAGGTGTTGAGAAGTATCAACAGGGCTTCAAAAAGGGAACAACTGGATTCCAAAGATGAAATAGTCAAAATGGAAGTGGAGGAAAACCGCAGTGTTGAAGAAGATACCGTGATTACTGAAAAACAGAAAGAAATTGAAGCCACAAAAAAAGAACGGGAAGCCTTTATAGAAGACCGTAAAAAAGAACGGGAAGCCGCAAGAGCCGGCAAACAAGCAGAATTTGATGCCCGCCGGGCAAAAGTTTTGGAGGAGCGCAACAGAAAAATAGATTCAATTGAAAAGCTCAGAAAACTTAAAGCCACAGAAAAAATTAAAACCGATAATAATAATTAACAATGAGAAATTTTAACCCTTTAACCATAAACACAAATACAATGAAACAATTTAGAACATTTTTTATAGCAGCAGCTTTAACACTTGGAGTAACTGCTTTTGCCAATGCACAATCAAAAATTGCTCACATCGCCTCTCAGGAACTTGTGGAGTCTATGCCTGCTTTTAAAGATGCGCAAACACAACTTGAAAAACTTACCAAAACTTACGATACTGAGATCAGGGATATGATGACCGAAGCTCAAAAAACTATGCAACGTTACGAATCTGAAGCTCCTACCAAGACTGAAGAAGAAAACGCAAAAAGAGCCCAGGAATTACAAAGTACACAAAGAAGAATTCAGGAACACGGACAAAATGCACAAAAAGATCTTCAGAAAAAAGAACTTGATTTGCTTAAACCGGTTTATGAAAAAGCACGTGTTGCCATTCAAAAAGTAGCCAGAGCAAAAGGTTATGATTACGTTTTGGACTCTACAATCGGTTCTGGAGTTATCATGGCCGACGGATTCAATTTGATGGCTGATGTCAAAAAAGATTTGGGTATCTAATTCTTTTTCAAATAAATATTAGAAAACTGCGCTCCATTAAGGGCGCAGTTTTTATTTTTGTACAAGATGAACAACTCACAACCTATTGGATTTTTTGACTCAGGGATAGGCGGCACCTCCATTTGGCGCGAAGTGCATCAACTACTCCCAAAGGAGAACAGCATATACCTGGCCGACAGTAAAAATGCGCCCTACGGCGAAAAACCTGTCGATGAGATCATTGCACTCAGCAAAAAAAATACTGAAAAGTTGCTGGAGATGGGATGCAAAATAATTGTGGTAGCCTGTAATACAGCCACTACCAATGCAGTTAAATATCTTCGGGCGAATTATGAGGTACCCATTATCGGAATAGAACCCGCCATAAAACCTGCAGCTTTAAGCTCTCAAACAAAAACTATCGGCATCCTTGCCACCAAAGGGACCTTGTCCAGCGAACTTTTCTCAAAAACCAGTGAATTATATTCGAAAAACATTAACATAATTGAAGTGATAGGGACAGGTTTGGTGCAACTCATAGAAGAAGGTGAGCAAAACAGCCCGGAGATGGATGTTATGTTGCGAACACTTTTAAAACCTATGTTGACTGCACAAATAGATTATCTTGTTTTAGGATGCAGCCATTACCCCTATTTACTGCCAAAGTTAAAAGAGATATTACCGCAAAGTATCACTATCATCGATTCAGGGGAAGCCGTTGCAAGGCAGACAAAAATCATTCTGGAAAAATCAAACCTCCTTAATAAATCAAATTTAAAACCTGTACACAAATTTTACAGCAATGCTGATCACAAGGTTTTGGCGAGATTAATCAATGCTAAAAAAAATAATCTGGAAGTTTCCTACCTGGATTTTTAATGTTTCTGTTTTTAATTGCAGAAGGTTCTTTTCTTTACCGCGCAATTCGTACTTAAAGTAAGAGTACCACGGAGAAAAATAGTCGTTTTTGTCCCTTTTTCTATTCTCTATTCTCTATTCTCTATATTCTTTTGTCTTGATTCCTGATTCTTGATTCTTATCTCGTGAAGCCTTAATTAATTGCAGGACACTTACAATCATACCTGGCCCGATTTTCACCAAAATTATACCCCAAGGTAATTTGATGAAACCCGTTGTTGCTTAAAACAATTGAATTGATTTGATGCGTATAAGTATAGGCAAAGATAAATTGGTTATACTCAAATCCTACAAAGGAAGTGAATTGCTGTAGTTGTTGATTTTTAACTTCTACCCCATCTATGGTATATTCGGCTCCTTCAAAACTTTTTCTATATGAAATCCCACCCCAAAGACCGCCCATTTCGAAATTTCTGTAAGCCTTCAGGTTCAAGTCAATTGCTTTTTCATCGGTTTCCTCCCGCATTTGAAACAATACGGAAGGTTCAAAACTCCAGGGACTATTTCTTTTACTAAAAACATAACCTGTAGAAAAAAGGTATTTTCTGAGGTTCCCGGCAATTCCATTGGAATAAAATAAATCGCGTTTCACCAACAAAATATTTTTTGCAGTGAGATGTGCAAAAAAGTCGAAGTAATAATAAGACATTCCCACATCCATATTGGCATATTTATCGGAAGATTTTACACCTGAAATGATGGGATCAGAAGGCTCAAACCCGCTTTGATCAAGACTATGCTGAATAACCCCGGCATTTATTCCGAAGGAAAGCTGATTCAGATCCAGTTCACTTCTGGAGAATAACAGGTGATAGGCGAAAGTTGCATAAGCGCCCTGTTTTGAATAATTTCCGTTCTTATCGTTAAAAACAATTCCGCCAAGGCCAATTTTCTCTCCCACCCTGGCGTGAATACTCAGGGTTTGCATGCCCGGGGCATCATTTACGCCAAACCACTGTTGCCTGGCGGTAAGCCTAATCTTATTGTAATTTGAAGCCCCGGCCATAGATGGATGCAGCAAGTATAAATTATCGGTTAAATAATCGGCATAAATTGGGAGAACCTCCTGAGATCTCACTTCAAAAGACCAAAATAAACACCATAAAAATATACCTGTTAAACCTAACTTCATAAAAAAAAATAAATTGAAACGGGCACTATTTCAACATGAAGAACCCGGGAAGAACGAAAATAGAGCCTGTCTATAAGCAATTCGTCAATAACAATTGTAAATATATAGATTAGAATACTTTGTTTTAGTAATTTTGCGGAAAATCTCAAAGATGAATCCATATACAATCAATATACAACCCACAACAAATCCTGAAATTGTAAAATTCGAGACTAATCAGTTTTTAACCAGACATGAAAGTTTTGAATTTGGCAATATTGAAGAAGCGGCAAAATCGCCACTGGCACAACAGTTGTTTTACCTGCCTTTCGTTAAAACTGTTTTTATAGCGCAAAATTTTATTGCAATCGAGAAATACAGCATCGTTGAATGGGTCGATGTACAGGAAGAAGTAGCTGGGCAGATCACAGATTTTCTCAACCAGGGCGGAAGCATTCTTAAGACCGAAACCGAAGTTTCAACGAAATTGATCCCGGTGACCGTATATGCAGAAAGTACTCCTAACCCTTCGGTAATGAAATTTGTGGTCAATAAAAAATTGGTTTTAGCGGCATCCGAATTTAAAAGCATTGATGCCACCGCAAATGCCCCGTTGGTAAGACAATTATTTAACTTTCCTTTCGTGAAAGAGGTTTTTATAGATGAAAATTACATTTCCATCAACAAATATGACATTACCGAGTGGGATGACATTACGATGGATTTGCGGGAATTTATCAGAAATTATCTGCAGGAGGACAAGGACATACTCACCAATGAAAGCATTAAAGAAAAGCAATCTGAAATATCTGCTGAAACAGTCGAACCGAAAGTTTTAGACGAAATTTCCAAACAAGTGGTAGATATATTAGAGGAATATATTAGACCGGCGGTGCAAGGTGATGGTGGGAATATTATTTTTGATTCTTATAATGCCCAGACAAAAACGGTTAAAGTTATCTTACAAGGAGCCTGCAGCGGTTGTCCTTCTTCTACGGCCACCTTAAAAAGCGGGATAGAAACCATGATGCGCGATATGCTTAAAGGTCACGTAGATTATGTGGAAGCCATAAACGGATAATTCATTTTAAAAATCGCTTGCCTGCCTTGCTTCCTTATTGAATTCCTGAAATAATTGCAGCAGAGCAATAGTCGAAGTAATTAAATCTTTTGTTTCCAACAGCAGCCCGAAATACATTTTTGTGTTCTTCGGGCTGTTTTCTGTTGTGCGTATCCTGGTGATCTGTTTCTCAATTAAATTTGAAACATCTAAAAGCAATTGCTGTTTATCGGCAATAACCTCATCAAGATCGTCAAAATTGTGAGTGTCAAAAATCATTTTTATGTCCTCAAATAACAGCTGTATTTTTGTATCGATCCCCCTCAAATCCCTTATCTGATTAAATTTCAGGCTTTTATGATGGTTGAGCACATGATTATAGCTATTGTGTGTAATAAGGCCTATAGATTTAACCATAGCTTGCAAGTGATCCAGAATAAAAATATAAAATTTCCCCGCCTCTATCGAATCCTCATCAAGTGATTTGATGAAATAGAAGATGTTTTCCTTAAGTTCATCTATTTCTTCTTCCAGCTTTTCTATGGCAAGGCTATTCTTTTTCAGTTTATTTAAATCATGATAACCCAAATTATCAACTGTTTTGGTGAACATCTTATTTATTCCCCCTATTACACTGGAGATATTCTGAGAGGTTTCATTGATTATATGGTTTATCGTAATTAAATCGTCAGGTTTAAATCGTTTTTTTTGTTCCTCTTCCTTAACTTTTTTAGAATGCAACAAGGCGCTTCTTGATATAAGAAATAAGACGATTAGCATCAAACAAGCAATTGCAATAATACCTCCATAGTAAATGATGGCGGCAAAAAACGCTGCCCCCACAAAGGCAACAAAAATCGTTAGCATCCAAATCCCAATAACATTTAGGACACCTGCCACCCTAAAAACGGCACTATCCCTATCCCAGGCCCCATCTGCCAGGGATGTTCCCATTGCAACCATAAAGGTTACATAGGTGGTAGAAAGGGGTAATTCAAAACTTGTGGCTATAGAGATCAGGATACTTGCCACCACCAGGTTTACCGATGCGCGAACCAGATCGAAAGAAGGAGCTTCCAGGCGCTTTTTACCTGAGGTAATTTCCGGTTTCTGAAATTTTAAATTAAGCCTGTTGTTTAAAGAATCGGGAACAATCTTTTCAACGGCATTACCCACAACAATGAAATAACGTACCAGGCCGCGGGAAAGAAAGTTGGCCTTAAAACGCTCGCTGCCTTGGCGCTGTCTCCCCAGATCGATTTCTGTGTCGGTTACTCTCATGGCCTTTTTTGAAAACCAGAGAGTGATCACCATTATTAGGCCTGCCAATATCAGTAACAATAAAGGGGTGCCAACTTCTTTAGACAAACCTGTCATCAATAATTGGCCGGGTAAAATCCCGGTTGCCTGATAGGCCGCCTGCCAGATTTCAAAAGATTGCCAGGCCGCAACAGGCACGCCAATAAAATTCATTAAATCGTTTCCGGCAAAGGCTAAAGCCAGTGCAAAAGTTCCAATTACAACAATGCTTTTTAAAATATTGATCTTCAGTAACTGAATTGCAAATTGCGAAAGAAGGGAGAAAATCACAAAACTAATCCCAACTATAAAGATTGTGTTGTTATTTACGTATTCCAAAAATCCTTCAGAAACCAGGGAAAGGCTTTTAAGTCCTCTTATTATAATAAAATACAAGAGTGCAGTAATTGAAAGTCCCCCAAAAACACCTCCTGCATATTTAATTTTTTTCTCATACTGAAAAGTAAAAATCAGCCTGGAAAAATATTGAATTATCGCTCCCATAAAAAATGCAATCACTACCGAGAGCATTATTCCAATTACAATTTGGGAGGATTTAGAAGTATTTATATATTCAAACAACGCAGAATAATCTCCTGAGGAATAGTAAATTTTCAAAAGAGAAACACATACCGCAGCCCCCAATAATTCAAAAACAATGGAAACGGTGGTAGAAGTTGGAATACCAATAGAGTTGAAAAAATCGAGCAGCAGGATATCGGCTATCATAACAGCCATAAAGATGATCATGATCTCTTCAAAATAAAATTTTCCGGGAACAAAAATACCTTCCCTGGCAACTTCCATAAGTCCACCAGAAAAAACAGCGCCCACAGTAATTCCCAAACTGGCGACGATAAGGATAGTTCGCACCGGCACTGCTTTAGAACCAATTGCAGAATTCAAAAAATTAACCGCATCATTGCTTACGCCCACTACCAAATCTACAATTGCAAGAATAAACAAGGCAAGGAGCATTACAATATAAACATCTTCCATACAGGACAACTTCTAACCTGCAAAATTCAGCTATTTTTAGCTAAAAAAATCAATTATAAGGTTACCAAAACTTTAATAAATGTCATTTAACAAAACTTTTAAAACAAGCCTTCAATTTTTTGTATCTTCATAAAAGATAAATATTAACCAATAAACCAAAAATTATGTCAGTAATTAAAGTAGTTGAACTTTTGGCAAACTCCAAAAAAGGTTGGGAAGATGCGGCTCAGAATGCAGTGACCCACGCCGCAAAAACAATCAAAAATATCAAATCTGTATATGTACAGGAACAAACCGCGGTTGTAACCGGCGAAAACATTACGGAGTATAGGGTTAACGTGAAAATTTCATTTGAAGTTATGTAAAATTATTTAGTTAATTTTACAAAGCTCCCCCGCGTGGGGAGTTTTTCATTTATACGAGGTAAACCCACGAAATTGTCCTAAAACACTTTTATGAACCATCATAAGCACACCAACGCCCTTATAAAGGAAACCAGTCCTTATTTACTGCAACACGCTCATAATCCGGTGAACTGGCATCCCTGGAACGATGAAACTTTGGAGCTCGCCAGGGCTGAAAACAAATTGCTGATCATCAGCGTTGGTTATGCAGCCTGCCATTGGTGCCACGTGATGGAAAACGAGAGTTTTGAAGATGAAACTGTGGCCGAAATAATGAATTCGGGCTATATCAATATAAAAGTAGACCGGGAGGAACGCCCGGATGTGGACCAGGCTTATATGAATGCCATTCAACTCATGACAGGAAGCGGCGGCTGGCCAATGAATGTGGTTGCTCTTCCGGATGGCCGTCCGGTATGGGGCGGCACCTATTTCAGAAAAGATCAATGGAAAAGTTCCCTTAGCCAGATCACTGATCTTTTTCAGAAAAATCCCGATAAAATGTTCGAGTATGCCACACAACTGGAGGCCGGATTAAAACAAATGCAGTTGATCCCCGAAAGCGCCGAAGCAGGAGAATTTTCAAAAGAAGATTTTATTTCGATCCTTAAAAAATGGGAACAGGGATTTGACCGCGAATTTGGTGGCAGCAATCAAGCTCCAAAATTTATTACCCCTTCCAATTTCCAGTTTTTACTGCGGTATGCAGAACAAAATAGCGATCCGGAATTGAAAAAATATGTATTGCACAGTTTAAACAAAATTTCCTACGGGGGAATTTACGACCCAATTGGCGGTGGGTTTTCAAGATATTCAATCGACACAAAATGGCATATTCCCCATTTTGAAAAAATGCTTTATGACAACTCCCAGTTGGTTAGTCTCTACAGCAATGCCTATAGCGCCACAAAAGACAGTTGGTACAGTGAAGTGGTAAAACAAAGCCTTCAGTTCGTTAAAGAGAATCTCACAGATGCTACTGGGGCATTCTATTCTTCCCTGGATGCCGACAGCCTGAATTCCGAAGGAAAATTGGAAGAAGGTAGCTTCTATTCCTGGGAAAGATCGGAACTTAAAGAATTATTAAAAGACGATTTTGAATTGTTTTCAGATTATTACAACATCAATCCCTTAGGAAAATGGGAAGAGGAAAGATATGTATTGATAAGAACTCTAAGCGATCCCGAAATATCTAAAAAACATCAAATTTCCGAAGAAAAATTACTTCAGAAGAAAAAAAATTGGCAGGAAATTTTAAAAGAGTATCGCAACAAAAGGGACAAACCCCGATTGGACGACAAGCAAATCACTTCCTGGAATGCGATGATGCTCTCCGGATATCTGGATGCATACAAAGCATTAAACATTTCTGAATATCTCAAAACTGCCTTAAAAAACGCCAATTTCATCCTGGAAAATATTTTGCAACCAGATGGAAGCCTTCGGCATTCATTTAAAAATGGAGAAAGCCGCATTAATGGCTATCTGGAAGATTATGCCTTTGTAATTGAGGCTTTTTTAAATCTGTATCAGGTCACCTTAGATAAAAAATGGCTGAAAACATCAAATGAACTGGCAGATACCAGCATTCGCCATTTTTACGACGCGAAGGTGAAGCTGTTTTTCTTTACATCAGATAAGGACCGGCAATTAATTACCAGGAATATTGAGTATTCAGATAATGTAATTCCTTCCTCGAATTCGGTAATGGCAAAAAACCTGTTCCTTTTATCAAAATATTTCGGGAATGAGGATTTTTTGAAACTGGCTAAAAACATGCTCTCAAAAATCAGCGGTCAAATTAAAGAATATCCCCAGGGCTATTCAAACTGGTTGGATCTCAAACTGAATTTCACCCATGCATTTTATGAAATTGTGGTAACCGGAGAAAATGCTGTTGAAATAATTAATGAATTGAACAGCGCATATTTACCAAATACCATTATTGACGGCGCAGTGAAGGAGGACAACTCCCGTCCTCTAACAAAAACCCGGTTTAAATCAGGAAAAGACCTGATTTATGTTTGTACTGATGGATCTTGCCAGTTGCCGGTGCATTCTGTTAAGGAATGTATGAAATTAATTAAATATCTTTAACAAAAATTATTGCCTGGAATTTTTCGGATTAATATCAAAAAAACCTTCTTTTGTAAAAAACAGAATATATGGATCAAATAAAAAATTGGAACATTTACGCAACAGAATACAGTGATAAATTCATAGATTACTTACCATCCTTAGTCTCATCATTATTAATACTATTCTTTGGCTGGTGGGTAATTAAATTAATAGTGCGGTATGTTAAAAGGGTCTTTAAAAAAACAGATTGTGATCCAACTCTAGAAAATTTTATTTCAAGTCTCCTGAACTGGGGATTAAAAATACTTTTGTTTATAGTGGTGATAAGCCAACTTGGGGTTGAAACCACCTCTTTAATAGCAGTTATTGGTGCCGCAGGTCTTGCAATTGGGCTTGCACTTCAGGGTTCCCTGTCAAATTTTGCGGGCGGGGTTTTAATTATATCGCTGAAGCCATTTAGGGTTGGAGATTTTATTGAAGCCCAGGGAGTTTCCGGGACCGTAAAAGAAACTTCATTATTTTACACCAAATTGAACACTTTTAACAACCAATTGGCCATTATCCCCAATGGGCAGTTAACCAATAACAATATTATTAATTACACCGAAGAAGGTAAGCGAAAAGATGCCATTACAATTGGAATTTCCTACAATAGCAACATAAAACTCGCAAAGGATGTGCTTATGAAATTAATGGTGGAGCAGAAAGGAATTATGACAGATCCCGCTCCTGAGGTGGTGGTAACCGAACTGGCCGATAGCTCCGTAAATCTTTCTTTGAGATTCTGGGCCTTGAATGACGACTTCTGGAATTGCCACTGGTTTACTATTGAAGAAGCCAAAACAAGGCTGGAAGCAGCAGGAATTGGAATTCCATTCCCACAACGCGATGTTCATATTTTTAATCAATCAGAAGAAGAAAAAAGTGAACTTAAAAATTAAAATTATCCGGCGATAAAATCTTTTAAATAAAAAGGCTCAAAATAGGCGACATCTTCAAAGTCGCCTGTTTTATATTTGAAAACTGCGATTTCTACCATTTCCTTAGCTGAAGGGAGTTTATTTTCAATAAAATTTGCATTGGGATGCTGACAGATCTTCTGAAATTTTTCCACTCCGCTCCCAATAAAGTAAACCTGATCTTCTTTTAAATATTTCTGAAATGAATCCGGTTCCAGAATGATGGCGGAAGTCTTTAATATTTGTTCCCTTTCTGAATTAAAAACCGCTGCATAAACCTCCATCCGCCGGGCATCCAACATAGGAATTACCATACCGGCTACCTCTACCTGTCTGGCTAAAGCAGTTAAGGTTGGCACTGAAATAAGGGGAATATCAAGCGAAAAACAAAACCCCTTAGCCGCTGAAACACCAATGCGCAAGCCCGTATAAGATCCCGGACCCTTGCTTATGGCGATCGCATCCAGATTGGATAATTTTAAATTATTCCTGTCCAAAATTTCCTGAATAAACAGGTGGAGTTTTTCAGCATGAGAATAATTGTCATTATAATCCTCTTTAACGGCAAGGATTTCGCCGTTATGAGCAATTGCAACCGAGCAATTGGTGGTAGCTGTTTCTATGCAAAGTATTGTAGGCAAAATTGGATCTTCTTTATGCTGATTTTTCTAAATTTCTTCTGAAGGGGCTTTTTCTTCTAAAAGTTTTACCTCATCTCCATCTTTCAATGTTTTTGTAACGGTATTATACGGTCCGGTTATCACGGTTTCCCCAACCTTTAGTCCCGTTAAGACCTCAATATTCTGGTTGTCCTGAATTCCGGTGGTAATTACACGCAATTTAGCCATATTCCCATCTTTCACAAAAACAGCTTCAAATTTTTCATCAGAAATTACAGGGGTTTTAGATGCAGCGGTCGTTGACGATGTGTCGATTTTTATTACAATCGCACTGATAGGGATACCTACAACATCATTTTTCTTTCTCGTAATTATATCTACCGTAGCAGTCATTCCCGGTCTGAAGGGAGAAAAGTTTTCAGGTTTTCCTTCCCGTAAATCGCTATACGAAGATTCCAGGATCCTGACTTTTACCTTAAAATTGGTAACCTGATCTGCACTTAAACCCGTAATTGCTGAATTAGATATTTGGGTCACTACGCCTTTAAATTCCCGTTTTAAGTATGCATCAACTTCAACTATAGTAGAATCTCCCACGCTTACCTTCACAATATCATTTTCGTTTACATCAACTTCCACTTCCATATTGGACAAATTGGCAACCCTTAATATTTCGGTTCCTGCCATTTGCTGAGTTCCTACTACCCGTTCTCCCAATTCTACGTCCAATTTTGAAATTGTGCCGCGCATAGGGGAATAAATAGTTGTCCTGGCAAGATTATCTGTAGCCTCCGTAACGGTTGCAGCGGCGCTTTGCATCCCATAATAGGCTGCATTTTTGGAAGCCTCGGCTACCTCATAAGCTGCAACAATCCTGTCCCATTCCGATTTTGAGATAATCCCCTTTTCAAATAGAGTACTATTCCGGTCGTAATTGGATTTTGCTTCCCTCAGGCTTGCTTCAGACTGTGCATAATTGGCTTTAACATTTTGCAAACCCGCCCGGGAACGCTGTAAACTGGATTGATAAAGATCTGGATTAATTCTTACAAGTAAATCTCCTTTTTCAACCATTTGTCCTTCCACAATAGGGAGTTCAATTATTTCACCTGAAACTTCTGAAGATAGTTTTACTTCAATCTCCGGTTGGATCTTTCCGGTAGCTGATACTTTTTCGACAATCTGAATTGTTTCTATTTTAGTGAGTTCGACTTCCTTCACGTTTCCGGAATGGCCAAACCATCCCGCTTTTTTACCTGCTACTAAAACAACGATAAGTACAATGGCAATTACACCAAAAATAAGTAGTGTTTTTTTCTTCATTTTCTAAAATTTAAGATCGGTTACAAGGGTTCCAAAGTATAACTCGATCACTTTTAATTTAAATATATAATCGTATTTAGTACGAACTACTTCTGTTTGTGCAATTTCCAGCCTGGATTTAGCCTGGCTAAAATCGAATGCATTGGTAAGTCCTACGTTAAATCTTTCGGTTGCGTAGTCATAAGCTTGTTCCTGAGCGTTTAGGGCGACGGTTGCAGCCTCATAAGCCTTTAATGAACCTTGCGCATCCACATAGGCCTGATATACATTGGCTTCAAGATCCAGTTCGGCTTGTTCCAGTTGATATTCAGCTCTTTTTACATTAATCTTACTTCTTTGTACCTGGTTTCGGGTTGCAAAACCATTTAAAACAGGAATGTTCAATTGTAACCCATAAGAAGTTCCGTCATTTTCATAAAGCTGGGTTGTGAAATCCCTATTGAAAGCATCATTATCGGCATACCTGGTATTGTAATTGTAAAATGCGGTAAGTGTTGGATAATAGGCTCCACGAGCCAACTGAACATCCTTTTCTGCTATACTTTTATTTTCTTCGGCTATTTTAATTTCATAACGTTCCTCTTTCGCCTTTTCAATCAAATCATAAGGAGATTGCATTAAAATTTCGTTCCCAAAAATTTCGTAATCATCTTCTGAAATATCAAAATTTTGATAATCCTTAATCAGAAGGGTCTGGGCCAAACTGATCAAAGAGATCTGTATGTTATTTTCAGCTACTATAATTCGTTGTTGTTCATCGGCATTGGTGGCCTCAATTTGCAACAGGTCCCCTTTTGGCAAAACTCCTGCATCAACCAATTCTGTGGTCCTTTTTAACTGATCATTGGTTACAATATTTTGGGCTTTTAAAACAACCAGGCTCTGTTTGTTAAAAAGCACAGTCAAATATGAATTTGCAACAAATAATGCAATATCATCTTTCATTAATTCCAGGGAATACTGACTGGACAATTGAGCTAATTTTGCGCGTTGAAGTTGTCTTAAGTTCCGCAATCCGTCAAATATAGTAAGGGAACTGCTCGCTCCGCCTGAAAAAGAAGTAAACCTGGTATTTTCAAATCGGTTATTTGTAGGATTTATACTCAACCCACCATTGCTGGATAAAGAGGATTGAATGTTCAGGGATGGAATAAAATTACCAAGTGCATCTGCACGATCGATATCTGCCGCTTCTATATCAAGTGTAGATTGTTTGATGGAAATATTGTTTTCTAAGGCATAAACCACACTTTCCTGAAGGGTCCATTTTTTTTGCTGTGCCTGGAAAGTAATTGCGAAAAGAAAAGCTAAAATTAGTAAAACTGATTTTTTCATAGTTGAGATTGTAAATGATAGGTCTGACAAAGTGGTGAGTTGTTACAAAAAAGTTAAATTCTAATTTTCTGACAAGGCCTGAACAGGTTTTAACTGATTCCAGACTTTAATTTTATCGTCCTTAGAAACCCCTTTTAACACCTGGACATTAATCCCATCACTTACCCCCATTTCAATTTCCTGGCGATCAAACTGTTGGTCTCCCGTTTCAACTTCAACAAAAGGTTGCTGCGTTTTAGGGTCAAATTGAACCAGGGCTTCTTTAATGGAAAGGGCATCTTCTACCTTCGCGAGAATTATCGACGCGTTTGCACTTAATCCGGCACGTATAAATGTAGTATCCGATTTATTCAGGGTTCCTTTAATATTAAACTGAATTGCCCCATTTTCACTTACCCCTTTTGGCGCTATATAATCCAGTACGGCATCAAAGGTTTTGTTTTCAATGGCACCTACGGTAATTTCAAGAGGAAGATTTTCTTTGATCTTACCCACTTCACTTTCATCAACTTTGCCTTCAAAAATCATCTTATTGACATCGGCCAGCGTGGCGATGGTAGTTCCATCATTAAAATTATTGCTCTCAATAACCTGGTTCCCTTCTTTTACGGGCACATCCAACACCATTCCGTCAATAGTAGACCTGATTAAAGTATTGGCGGCGCTCCCCAGGCCACGGGTGGTCCCGGTGCGCACGATTTCAAGATTTTGCTGGGAAGAACTATAGGATTGCTGGGCGCGTTTTAAAGCCACCTCGGCATTATCAAAATCATTTGCTGAGATCACACCTTTATCAAACAAGGTTTTTTGTCTGTCGAAGCTTTTCCTTTCATTATCCAGAATAATTTTTGCGGTAGCCACGGCATCTTTTGCGCTTTGCAGGGAACCCACATTAGGAATTACCCTGATTTTCGCGATTAAATCTCCCGCTTTAATACGATCCCCGGCCTTGATATAGATCTCGTCAATAATCCCGGAAATATTTGGTTTTATCAACACCTCTTCCCTGGGAACGATGCTCCCGGTTGCCACGGTCTTTTTGATGATGGTTTGGATGGAGGGTTTTTCAGTTTGATAAACAACAGGATCCTCCTGATTTTTTTGATATAGATAATATAAAGCGCCCACAAAAGTGACGGCTATAACTAGCAGGGTGATAATGGTGAATGTTTTTTTCATCTTTAGATTATTATCTGATTTTTATTTATTCTGTTCTTAGCGCATCTACAGGTTTCACTTTAATGGCATTTTGCGCCGGAATTAATCCTGCCAGCAATCCTGAAATTATTAAAATTGAAAGAGCCGTAAAAACTACTCTTAAATCAACACTTGGATTTGCAAACATCATTTCGGAAGTATCCATTTCATTTAACTGATTATTTACTAAGGCAATAACTCCTGTTGCCAATGCAATTCCTGCCATCCCTGAAATAATGGTCAGAAAAATGGATTCCAGAAGGATCTGGCCGCGAATGGACCAGGGAGTCGCGCCTAAAGCCCTGCGAATGCCAATTTCGTTGGTGCGTTCCTTGACCACAATGAGCATAATGTTGCTAATTCCAATAATCCCTGAAAGCAACACTAAAATCCCCACAAAATATGCCACTGCTTTTAAGGCGACAAACAACCCGTTAATTTTGCTGAATTCTTCATACAAATCGAAACTGCCAATAGCGCGGTCATCTTCCGGATGAATTGAATGTCTGGATTTTATCACGTCAAAAACCTGGGATTTTAATTCGGTGATTGAAGTTCTGTCATTTGCAGTTATAGCCATCCATCCCACCGTATCTCCCATATTAAAAGCTTGTGAAAAAGCCGTAAACGGAACATAAATTTGCTTTTGGGCTTCTTCCGGATTCCTGTTATTAGTCCCCTTCTTTTTATAGGTGCCTATCACCATAAAATTTACCCCGTTAATTTTTATATAACTTCCTATTACATCTTCCCCGGGATCATACATATCTTTTTGAACTCCTTCCCCGATAATTGCTACTTTTCGTTTATCATTGATATCAGAATAATTGATAAACCTTCCTGAGGTAATATCCATGGGTTCCTGCTGAATGACTTCAGGATAATCTCCGTAAACATTGAAAGCCCCTGTTTTAAGTCCGCGCACTACATTATTTGCGCCACCAAATCCGCCCAGTTGATTTCTGGGGGAAACAAATCTCAAATTAGGCACATTCTGCCTGATGGCTTCCACATCTCCAGTTTTGAAATTATAACGCCTTCCTTGTGGCAATCCTTTATATGGTTTGGACGGAGTTTGTGACCACATAAACATAGAATTAGTAGCCATTCCTCCAAAACCCTGTTTTACGCCGTTTTCAAGGCCTTTGCCTGCAGCCAGCAAAATAACAAGTATAAAGATGCCCCACAAAACCCCGAATGACGTAAGCAGGGTCCTGAACCAGTTTGCGGTTAGCGCCTCAAGAATTTCACTCCATGTATCTTTGCTAAACATATTATTCGTTTCTTAAAGCGTCTATAGGTTTAATACGGGCGGCTTTCCAGGCAGGAAAAAATCCCGCTATGGCACCGGCTATTATCAAAATAAAAACCGTGGTAATGGCTACACTAAAATTTATTGAAGGGTTTGAAATATATTGGGTTTCAATTAATGGGCCCACAAATTCCAATAAAGCCAAACTAAAAATAAGCCCGGTAAAACCAGCGATTGTTGTAACAAAGATAGACTCGTGAAGCACCATAACTATAATAGATAAAGGCTCGGCTCCCAGGGCTTTTCGAATCCCTATCTCGCGGGTTCGCTCCTTTACTATAATCAGCATAATATTGCTCACCCCAACAATTCCGGCAATTATGGTACAAATTCCCACACCCCAAAAGAAGAATTTTATCATATTCATCAAATCATAAAACCTTTTTGCATTTTCCAGGGAATTATCAATGGTAATTGCCCTTGTATCATCGGGGGCGATACTGTATTTTTCCTTTAAATGGGATTCCAATTCTGACGAGAATTTTTCTGAAGCAGCAAGGGCATCTTCAAAATTATCTTGTTTATGAAGGGTAAAAGAAAGATGTCTGATATCATTTCCGCCATTAAAAACCCTTTGCGAGGTGGAAAGCGGCAAATACACCCTGGACTCTTCCCTTTCTCCACCGGGATCGGAAAAAACTCCTATAACCTTAAAATTGATATTTGAAATGTGAACATATTTCCCAATTGGATCTTCTCCGTTTTTAAACAGATCAGATTTCACCTTATTACCCAATACCACCACCTTTTCAAAATTATCCTGATCCTTATAATTTATAAAGCGACCCTTTACCATGCTGGCATTTTCCAAAAACTGATAATCCGGCCAAACCCCTTCTACTCTATAAGATCCGGATTCTTTATTGTAATTGACGATCCCGTTCCAAATTCGGTAAATTGAAGATTTATACTCCAGTTCATCTTCATATTTGGAGGTTACATAATTATAATCGTCATTTTTCATGGTAATAAGGCGGCCAGGATTAAGGCCCTTGTATTCCTTTGAAGTTGCACCGGTCCAGACAAATAACATATTGGCCGCGTCCTGCTTAAACTCTGAGGAGATCCCGTTTCGCATTCCTTCGCCTATTCCCAGTAGAATAACCAAAATAAATATTCCCGAAGCTACCGAAAGCCCGGTTAGAAACGTCCGCAATTTGTTTTTGCTGATCGCTTCGAATATCTCCTGCCATCGTTCTACATCAAACATTGCATAAAGCTCTTACCTGGTTAACATTGGTGTCATCTATAATCAGCCCATCCTTAAGGGTGACAATTCTTTTGGTCATTTGTGCAATATCGTGCTCGTGGGTCACTATTAAAATGGTGCGGCCCTCATCATTTATGCCCTGGATTAGATCCATAACTTCATTGGAAGTTTTAGAATCCAAAGCTCCGGTAGGTTCATCGGCAAGTAATACTTTAGGATTGGATGCCAGCGCCCGGGCAATAGCCACACGCTGTTTTTGCCCGCCGGAAAGTTCGTTAGGTAAATGTCCCGCCCAATTTTCCAAGCCTACCTTTTCGAGGTAACTCATCGCGATATCCATACGTTCGCTTCGTTTTACGCCCTGATAATATAATGGCAAGGCCACATTATCCAATGCGTTCTTGTAGGAGATCAGGTTAAAGGATTGAAAAATAAAGCCTAAAAATTTATTGCGGTACCTGGCAGCTATTTTTTCACTCAGGTTTTTTATTGGCACTCCATCCAGGTGGTAAGTACCCTCATCGGCTTCATCCAGCATTCCTAAAATATTCAGTAGAGTGGATTTTCCAGATCCCGAGGAACCCATAATTGAAACCAATTCCCCTTCGGCTACATTAAAATCAAGTCCCTTCAGCACATGCAGGGAATTGTTGCCCATCGTATATGATTTGTGCAGGTTTTTAATTTTAATCATAATATAAAATTTGAATGTGCCCTGATTTAAATATAAGAAATTAAACTATAGCTGACCTCTACATTAGACCATGCAAAGGCAATATTGTTACATTGAAGGATGTTAAATTTAACTTAGAATTGGGATTTACTCGGAAGATTTATTTTTTTTATAGGAACGATAGACAAAATATGCAAGTCCGCCAATTGCCAGGTATGGAAAAACCATCAGGTACATAATTCCGTTATTTATTCCCTCGGCAGTAGATTGATTTTCTGAGCTTTCCAAAACGGCCCGGCACATAGCACATTGCGCTTCTGCTAAAGAAGGAACCAATAACAAAACAATTGCCAGTAGGAAAAACCGAAGTTTCATATATTTATTTTTTCTGTTTTTGAATCAATTCTTCAGCGTTAATCTGCGGATTTTAAATCTGTGGTTCCGATAGCTATCGGGAGCGGGAAATTTTTTATGACAATTAGGACAACTCTTCATTTAATTATTCTCAAGGATTTTAAATCCATCAAATTTAATAATTCTGATGTTACTAAACAATTCTGGATTAATAATATGGCAACATAAAAACGTACACCAATACCCCGGTAATTGCAACATACAACCATATTGGAAAGGTCCATCGGGCAATCTTAGCGTGTTTGTCATACTGGCCGGTTAAACCGCGATACATAGTGAACAAAACCAAGGGAACTATTATTGCTGAAAGCAGGATATGTGTGATCAAAATAAAGAAATACAAAGTTCTTATTGCACCCTCACCTCCGTAAGGCACAGGATCGTTACTTATTTTTGAAATGACATAACTCACTAAAAACACCGCGGAAAGCACAAATGCGGAAATCATAAAATTACGGTGCCATTTGTATTCTTTTATGGACATAAAATAATAACCCGTAATAAGCAATAAAGCGGTTGAGCCGTTAAGAACTGCGTGGAAAAGTGGAAAAGTGCCAGATTGCGTACCAAAAATATTGTATCGTTCCGGTAAATTCATTAGAATAAGCACCAAAACCGGTACCACAACCGAAAGTGTAATAATTACCGGTACAGCAATTTTATCAGTTTTTGCATCCGCCATTCCTAAAGGAGTTTTTTAATATCTTCAATAAGTATATCTATTTCCGGCATCTCTTCTCCCTCTGCGACATATTTATTTAACTCTATAGAACCTCTGTAATAAATAATAGGATTTCCGAAGCTATCTTGCCTGGAACGCACATAACCCTCCTGATCTATTAAAGCGAACAATCCCGAATGTGCAAAACCACCTTCGACGGTTTCATCTTCATTTGCGAAAATCCCGAATCCGCGATTGGCTATATCATAAATCGTCTCGCGATCCCCGGTTAAAAAATTCCAGTTTGGATTGGTTATCTTGTAATCTTCGGCATATTTCTTTAAAACCTGGGGAGTGTCGTGAGCGGGATCAATAGTAATTGAAGCGATCCCAAAATTTTCGTTTCCTGTAAATTCCTTCTCAATTTTGACCAGATTCTGATTCATTATTGGACAGATGGAAGGACAGGTGGTAAAAAAGAATTCAACGATATATACTTTTCCCAAATAATCCTTATTTGAAATGGTATCTCCATCCTGATTTACAAATTTAAAATCGGGTACTTTTTTTCGCTCCCCGTATTGGATAATATATTCTAGTTCCGGAGTGACTTCAGGCTTCTTATTGATGTTTAACCTATCGGCCTCAACAACACTGCCTTCGCTAATTCTATCGATTATTTTGGGAATAAAAATAATTCCGAAGATCAATATTACCAATGAAATCCCTATATAAGATTTTTCTTTCTTGTTAATCTTGCTCATTTTCGCGGTTAGCTTTATATTTTTTTAATTCCAGACGATATTCTGCAAGGATGACCTTTACATCATCAGTCATTTTATTGTTCAATTCTGAAACCGATCTTGAATCATATCCGTAAAGTGTTCCGATATCTTCATCGTCATCCCTACCTCTTAAACTGGCATCCTTATCTATAATAAAAACATAAGGGGTTTGCAGATTGGCATCTAACTGAAGCTTGGTCTTAAAACTTTCAAACACCTCTTTTACTTGCTCTGGAGTGCCATATACAAACTTCCAGTAACTGGAATTAGTGACATTACCGAATTCGGTTGCAAAATCCTGAGCCTGGTTTTTGGCTTCTTCCGGGAGAATGATCACAAATTGGAAATCCTTGAATTTATAAAATTTTTCGAGTATTTTTTGATCGAGATTAAAAGTATTCCCTTTCAGGGCGTCCAGATCGTTTCCAAAAAAAGCGACTACACTTATTTTTTGGCGGAATGAAACCGAAGCCTCTCCGTTGGTTTCAAGATGGTCTATATCTAAAACATTTTGGGTTAAAACCGGTAGTTTCCCAAAATTATTAACTCCTGAAGCAAAAAATAAATAAGCGACAATTGGAAGTAAAAACAATACTCCAAGGATTATAAACTTTTTCATAAAACAACCTCTTTTAAAGAGCACAAAAATAAAAAGACGATTCTAATAAATCGTCTTTTCAAGAGTATTTAACTTTTAAAAGTCCCAGGATACCGCACTGTTTTTCATAACCTCGTGTACATAGTCTCCTTCTGTTAATAATATAAACATAAGGTAGCTTATTAAGAATACCGCTGTCCATACTACAGCCCTTCGCAGGCCTTTAGATTCCCCTTCCAGGTGCATAAATGCCCAGGCAATATAATATGCCTTATAAATAGTTAAAATAATAAAGACCCAGTTAAGCAGTTTCATGCTTAGAAAGAAGTTATGTGTCAAAAATACCGGACGTACAATTCCGAGGAAAACCTCAATAATTGTCACTACCGAAAGTATGATAAAAACATACCAGATCCTTTTGGTATTCGACTCGTGCTGATGTGTAGAAGTATGTGCCATTTTATTTTATTTCAGAATTATACCAGGTAAAAGAAGGTGAATATAAATACCCAAACCAAATCCACAAAGTGCCAGTACAACCCAACCTTTTCAACCATCTCGTAACTTCCCCTACGTTCATAAGTCCCCAGGACTACGTTGAAGAAAATAATGATATTGATAAGAACTCCGGAAATTACGTGGAAACCGTGAAAGCCGGTAATGAAAAAGAAGAAATCTGCAAACAAAGGCACTCCGTATTCATTATGCGTTAAATTGGCGCCTTCCACTATTCCAATCGCTTCACTGTCTAATTTTTGTAATGATTCTTCCCTTGTAAGGATGGTTTTTTCCCCATCTTCATTAAGGCTTTGCGTACGGATCAATAAGGAGGTATTAGCCAAAAACCCGGTTTTTATCTGCTCGACTGAATAGGTGGGCAGGTTGGCTTCTTCATCATACCACACCCCTTTATTTTTTGTGTGTTGTTCTCTTTCTGAGGTTTGAAATACAGCTATATCAGACAATGCAACTCTTTCCCCTTCGGTATTTACAAATTGAAGGATGTTCCCTCCTCTGGTTGTTACCGCTCCATATTCACCTTGAATAAAATTTTTCCACTCCCAGGCTTGTGAGCCCACAAAGATCATACCTCCTATAATGGTCAGTGCCAAATAAAGGATTACTTTTCCCTTTTTCATCTGATGACCGGCATCTACGGCCAATACCATAGTTACCGATGAAAATATAAGTATAAAGGTCATAAAAGCAACGTAATACATAGGGGCATCTACCCCGTGCATAAACGGAAAGTGGTTAAAGACCTCATCGGCTATAGGCCAGGAGTCAATATACTTAAATCTTGAAAAACCGTAAGCGGCAAGAAATCCTGAAAAAGTGATCGCATCGGAAAGGATGAAGAACCACATCATCAGCTTACCATAGCTGGCCTTAAAAGGCTCATTTCCACCACCCCAGGTTTTTTCGTCGGTGTCTGTTCTAATAACAGTAGCTTCCATAAAGAGAAATTGATTTTAAATGATGTTCAAAAATACACAAATTTATTATCTAAAGAAAAATAAAAATAAAAACAGATACACCCAAAGAATATCAAGGAAATGCCAAAATGTGGCACCCAACTCGATTCCAAGCATTTGACCGGGGCGATAACGTTGTTTAAAATGATTGTAAATTACCACCAAAAGCACGATCAAACCCGCTACCAGGTGGGCAAGGTGAGCCAAAACAACTATATAAATAAAGGAGGTAGTTATATTGCTTTCACTTCCGGTAAAGTAATATCCAGCTTTTATTATTTCAGAAAAACTTTCAAACTGCAAGACCATAAATGCGATGCCCAGCAGTAAAGTAGCTATCAAAAACGCAGAAGCATTGGTTCTTTTATTGGCCAAAATACTCTTTTTTGCCAGGAAAAAAGTAAGACTGCTCACAATAATTACAAATGTACTCCAATATAAGGATTCCGGGAGCTGAAAATCGGTGCCCCAGTCCGGACGGTTTTTACTTACCACATAGGCACTGGTCAATCCGGCAAACATCATGACCATACTTGCGATACCAAACCACAGCATCATTTTTTTGGAGCGTTGAATTTTTTGATCTCTGGTTCCTTCTGTTAAATCCATTGTCTTATAAATTTATCTAATACATATACAATTTGCAGCAAAGTGATATACGAAACACTTGCAAACATTAATTTTTTAGCTGAAAGCGTATCCTTGTTCTTATACAATTGAACGGCATAATACAACATTCCTAATCCCAAAATCAAAATAATAACTCCGGAAACAGGAGTTAAATACAGTTTCCCGGTGACACCGAAAACAGGAATAAGAGATACTAAAATAGTCCAAATAGTGTATAAAATAACCTGAACGGCTGTTCCTTTATCACGCTTACCGGTGGGCAGCATAAAAAATCCACCCCTTTTATAGTCGTCGTATAACCACCATCCAATCGCCCAAAAATGCGGGAATTGCCAAAAAAACTGGATCATGAACAAGGTTCCGGCTTCAATACTGAATTCATTTGTGGCAGCAACCCATCCCAACATAAAAGGAATTGCTCCCGGAAATGCACCAACAAAAACCGAAAGTGGCGTTCTGGTTTTTAAGGGGGTATAAATACTTACATATATAAAAATACTTATGGCGCCAAACATGGCAGTTTTGGGATTAATAATATACAATACAATTAATCCTAATAACGTAAATACACTGGCAATAATAAAGGCGGTAGTAACCGACATTCTCGAGGCAGGAATTGGCCGGTTCATGGTGCGGTGCATCAAAGCGTCAAGATCTCGCTCAATAATTTGATTGTAAGCATTGGAAGCGCCTACCATAAAATACCCGCCAATTGCAAGCAATAACACGGTCACAAAATCTATAGTTTCTGCTCCCAGGAAATAACCGGCCACCGATGAAAATACGACACTGATTGCCAGACGCATTTTGGTGATCTCTTTAAAATCTGTAAGAATTGAAACTGAAGGAGTATGTAGCTGTGTATTCCTCAAAAAAGCGTTTTTTTATTGGCGCGAAGATACTCCTTAATTAGGTTTTCACAAGAGCGCCCAAAAGTTAAATTTACCTAATTGAAAATATTAAAACACCCGGAATCAATGTTTAAAGAGTTTTCCGTATAAAAACATCTTTTAATAATAGACGGCAGGTGATTAAAAATCAAGGATCGGATTAAAAAAACATTCGTTTAATAATCAAAATACCAGTTAAAAATATCAGTTCGCAGACCTATATTGAGCCAAACTGTATTGTTATCAAAATTTTGGGTGGTATTTACTTTAGTATCAAAATTCCGGTAGATCAAACTGCTGAATAATTTTAGGTTTGTGGTCGGGTTTACAATATATCCTGCTTCCAGTTCTGCAAACATTGAAGTGGTCGTGTTGCCCTGTCCTATTTTAACACCTGTTTCCAAAGCCCTGTCCCTTTCGCTCCGGTAAATATTTCCACCGTAGTAGGCATTATCCTTCCCGTCGTTAAAATCAAATCCGCGTTCTCCAAAGATCACTTTTGCGCTTCCAAAAAACCTGTCTTGCCTGTATCGTGCAATAACTAAAAATTCCCTGAAATTTGAACCCCATAAATGAGCCATTGACTGGTTATTATGTCCATAATTTAAAACAATCGAATTATGGGAGTACGTATAGGGCCGAACCTGATTATATTCTGCCTGCAAATAGAGATTTGGAACATTAAACGCGTCAAAATATTTTATTCCCAGCTGAAAACCGAGTTTGTTTTTCCAGCTTTGTTCCCCTCCGAAAATTTTTGAGGTAGAAAATTCATCTATGATCCACTGCCCGTAAGTATTGATTTGATCGCTCCATTTATATTTTCCGGTCAAGCCGATAATTGCATTCCCCCCCCTTGCTCCGGTAGAAAATTCAATAGACCGGTAAAAAATAACCGGATTGAGATAATTCACATCAAAACCGCGGTTATTGTCGTTTTGCCAGACAACCGATTCAAAAAGGCCAATATTTAAACGTTTGCTTAGGTTCAAACTCAGGTAATGATTCGCCATATATTTGGTTCGGTAAGAACCCTGATCTGTCACTTCTTCACGCACATCCCTTAAAGACATCCAGGTGTTGGTGTACTTTAATTTCCAAAATGACGTGTTTAGTTTTAAATAAGGATGCGGACTGGCATTATCACTAAATAGCAGGGAGCGGTATCCATCTCCTATAAAACTGTTGCCATGGCCGAATTGTATGTTAAAAAATTCAGAAGGCTTATATGAAATGTAACCCTCGGCAACAGGATAATCGTATCCGTTATCCATAAATTCCTTTGCAACTCCCCTGCCGGGGATTATCGCGGGGTTTCCTCCATAAGGTTTTATACTTTCAGCATATCGGTTAAAATAATCGGCGAACCTCCCCTGACTTTCAAAAACAACCGTATAAAAATTCAAATTTTTGCCCAGTCCCCCTTGAAAAATAGCTCCCCGGGTATTGTTATAGGTGAAATCTAAATCGCTCTGAAAATCTTTTCCCAACTGCAAATCCAATACAACATCTCCGGTAAACCAGTAATTTTCGCCTTGAAATGTTACCAAATGCTCATTCCATAATTTTCTTCCCAACCAGGAAGATGTATTTTTTGACAGTTGTTCCCGTTCCAGGTCAAAATCGTAATATTTTGAAATTTCACTGTATAAAAATGGCTTAGACGCAGTATGGCTATTGGTTCCAATTTGATTTAGGTTAGCATCAAACCGGTTATATCTCTCATGAGAAAGGGGAATATTTAAATTACTGGAAGTTTCCTTTACTTTAAATGCTTTGGAAACGATTTTTTCATATTCTTCCAGCACATTCGTGATTTCCTGAATTGTATCTTTTTTAGCAATTGTTTCAATTTTAAAGGGAATTGGTTTGCTGAGATCCATTGGGATCTTAAGAGGCATCCTAAACTGAACATAGGTTGGTTTTCCGTTATAAGTTGCGGGTTTTATTTGAGGTAATTCATTAAAAACACGAAGAATTTCCTCTTTTAATTCTGAATAAATTGCATCTGTGTACACGACCTTAAAATTCCCTTCCCGGTTCACTTCAAAAAGCAACATCATTTCACCGGTATAATTTTCTTCTGAAACTTTTTGAGGTAAGATGAAATTATCGGTCACAAATTGTTTCAGGGTATTTTTAAAACAAGTTTCTTCAAGAATATGATCGGTATTCTGACATTCGGAAAAAACCGGATAAGTTTCAAAATCAGGAAAATCCTCCTGCCCCAAAACGGATAAAGAAGTTAAAAACAAAAGCAGGAATCCAAAATACCTCATACAGGGGGGAAAAGTTATTGGTTGAAACTGTGGAAAGATACCAATTTTTTTGTTGTTCTAAATTAAAGACAACAAAAGAAAAATTCCCAAACTGCACTGCAATTTGGGAATTTAAATTATGTTTTATAAAAGCTGTTTAATCTTGTACCTGGAATACAATTGGCAAGGAATACATTACCCCTACCGGTTTTCCACGTTGTTTACCCGGCTGCATCTTAGGAAGGGAATTTATTACCCTTGCTGCTTCCTGCTCTAATCTTGGATGCGGTGCACGGGAACGCACGTCGGTAACATTTCCGTTTTTATCGATTTTAAACTGAACTATCACCCTGTTTATTCCGGATAGGCCAAGTTGGCTTCCCAAATCTGCATTAAATTTCTTTCTTACAAATTCATCTATTTTTTCACTCATGCATTTTTTACGCTGATCGTTGTTTTTCATGCTCTCACAACCCGGGTAAATTGGCACATTTTCAATAACAGCAAAAGGCACATCGGCAATTACTTCTTCAACAGGAGCTTCTACCACTTCTCGTACTTCCACAATTTCGTCCTGATGTGTTTCCGTAGATTCAATAATTGTTTCTTCCACTTCCTCTTCGTCTTCCACAATTTCAATAACTTCCGGTGCGGGTGGCGGTGGTGGTGGTGGTGGTGGGGTAGCCAAAATTTCTGTGATTGGGATTTCTTCATCATCCAGCTCACCTAAATTAAGCTGACCGGCGTCATAGGCAGATCTATCGTAAGTTTTCCATTCTATGGCAACATAGGTAATAAGAAGAACTAAGATCAGACCCATTTGGAGAAAGAGAATACTTCTTTTGGTTAAATCGGCTTTAGGATTTTTCTTGGGTTCCATAATTTGTTATTGATTTATAAGGGTGGCTAATGTAAATATTATTTTCATAAAAATAAATTAATCTTTTGTTTTATGCGTTTTAAGTAATTCAAAAAAAGAATACAAAAGAGACAGGCAACAAGAACACCAATGCTATTTGCCAAAATATCAGCCCAATCTGGCTGACGATAATTGGTTAAGGCTCCTTGCAAAACCTCAATTAACATACCAAAAACTATTACCAGGGCTGAAATATAAAAAAAATTCAATTTGTAATCGTTTTTTTTAGATATTTTCATCAAATAATAAAAAAGCCAAAACAAAGTCAAAATAAAATAAGCAATCGCGTGCAACATTTTATCGGTAGGGTTAAATCCTCCTACCGATATTTTCCCTAATGGAATAAGGGAAAATGTTGTTATTGTAAGGGTATATACAACAGCGATTATTAAAAAAAATCTAACCGCCAATTAAATCCTTGTATTCTTCCGGGCTCAATAAACCTGATATCTGGGATTCATCTGAAATTTTAATTTTTATCATCCAGCCTTCACCATAAGGATCTGAATTCACCGTTTCAGGGGAATCTTCCAAACTGTCGTTAAATTCAACTATCTCTCCGGCAAGCGGTAAAAATAAATCTGAAACAGTTTTTACGGCTTCTACCGTACCAAAAACTTCTTCGCGCTCTAAAGTCTCTCCTAAGGTTTCTACCTCAACATACACAATATCGCCAAGTTCTCCTTGTGCAAAATCTGTGACCCCAACAGTGGCCACGTCCCCATCAATTTTCACCCATTCGTGATCTTTGGTGTACTTTAATTCTTGTGGAATATTCATAAAATTTGTTTTATAAGAACGCAAAGTTAATTTTTTATTCGTTTTAGTGACCTAACATTTAATTAATTTCCAAAATTATATCTCAGTGTAATTCCAGACCTGATTGTTGTTTGCGGAAAAGCTGTAGATACTGCATATTCAGAAAAGGTATGATCGTAAAAAATCAAGGCGGTTAGGTTTTTCGACAAGGCATAATCTGCGGTAAAATTTATTGCCCACAAATCCTGTCCTGCGATTACCTGGCTGTTCTCCAAATCCAAATACCTAATGATATTTATATTTTTACGGTAAGCCATATCGGCTTTAAAATTTAAATCACTGCTCAAAACCCTGCTCTTACCGGCAATATTGGTCACGATCTTAAAATCTTTAATCCTGTAACCCAATCCCAGCACATATTCATTTCCTTTTACCTCAGTCAATAAATTGTTGTCGAAACTAAGTGATAAAGCCCGGTCCTTTTTAATCTCCGCCAGAATCCTGATAGCATCATTGGTTTCAAGATCTATCCGTATTAACGGGCTAAACATTTCGGTTAAATTGATATTTGCAAACAGCAACTTATTCATAATATTATTTGCCTGATTCACTTTAAACGGATCATCAGGATCAAAGTCGAGGTTTGTTTGAAATTGATTAATGGTATAGCCTGCACGGTATCCATGGTTTATGGAAAATCTTCTGAAATTCTTTTTAAACCAATCTATTTGCATAAACCCGGTATATTTTATATCCCAGTTAGGCAAAGGCATGTTCCTGAAAGCGCCCAACTTGACCGAAGATGCATTCTGTCCTGTATAGGCAGCTAAAAAGGCCGGTAAAAGAACTGCCTGATTGCTCTTTCCATATCCTATTGGGTAACCCTCGTCATCAACATTATTAGGATCTCTTCCATTTAGGGCTGCAAGTCTTTTAGCTATATCCAACCTGTTTGCCCTGAAATTTTCAAAAGTTTCAGAAAATGCCTGGTTATTCTTATCAAAAGCAGTCTTAATTAAAATCGTTGAAATATTGAAATTTCCGAAATTATACGGATTCAAGGGTTGATATTGCAGATCTATTGGGCTCACCCGGTAGTTCTCGGAAAATGTTTCTGAATAGATCCTGCCGGCACTCAGGTCTATCGTCAAATCGGGAATTAGGCTCAAGGAAGCCTGAAGATCCAATTGTTTATTGTTTACCGAGGTGTATTGCTGGTTAAATTCCTGGTACAGGGTCAGCCAGCCATTGCGGGCAGCAAGGTATCGCACATCGGCCTGGCTGCCAAAAGTGAATCCGGCAGTAGGTCTTAAGGTTCCCATAAAACCTATGCTGTTAGTATATCCGGGCAAAAATATTCCCTGATTCCTCCTGTAGGTAATCTGAAACCTTTTTATTCCTGTAACCAACCCAATAAGTGTATTGTATGTTTTATCACCCGATCTCGCAGTTTCTTCTTTCACCGGCTCTTTAGGCTGATTTGGATCTAGAGTTGGCACCCCGGCGCTTCGCTCTTTGATAGTTTCAGGAGTAGACTTTCTAATTTTTAAACCTAAATAATCATATAGGTTTTGCAGCTCCATATTGGCATTAAGCTGATGAATACTTGCATTTTGAACCGAATTACCCAAATCGGGGACCCCTTCCAGATTAGAAAAAATTTCTGAACCCCGTTGCCATTGAAAATCACCTGTATAGGAATAGGTGGCTTTAATGAATTCTAAAACCGGAATTTTACTGAATGGCAATTCATAATTGACTTGCAAAGACTGGAAATGCTGATTGGGCGTGCCAATTTCAAAAAATCCATCCCAAATACCTATACTGTTATCGGCAAAATTATCTTCATTTATATAATTTCTAATGATTCGATTATTGGTGGCGTTGAAACTGAACTGCAGGGATTTTGTCAGGTTATAATTTACGCGATATTGCCAATCATACCTAAAATTTCGCTGGTATAGGGTTGGGATCTCTATATCATTCTCGGTTAAACTTGTCTCCCTGAATTGCTGCTCATTATATTGCCTGATAATGTTTGAACCCAGGCTTATATTGCTTGGCAGAAGATTCAAATTGAAATCTTTTACCAAAGAATAATAGTCACTGCTGTCCAGGGCTGTTGCATTCTTAAACGGTTCTATGGAAAGCGGGGCAAAACTATAATCGTATGTAGCGCCAACCCGAACATTCTGGCTTAAGGCATCTTCTATTTCAAAATCCCGATAATCTATCTGGTTGTAGGTGGAAGAAAGCGTGAAATTCTCGATATCGTACGGCATGGGCTTTTTCTCGGCTGTACGATCTTTCCGAAGGCCTATAACATTTACGCTCTGCCTTTTGGTATAAACCTGTGACTGTTCCTTAACCCTGACTTTTTCATCCGGATCTGTAATCGCATCCAGTCGGTTATTAAGCTCCAGATCTAAAAACTCCTGATCGTATTTAGGGGTTATCAATTCCTCACCCCTGCTGTAATTAAACGGGATTTGAACACCCCATTTTTGAGGTAGTAATTGGCCAACATTCATATTGGTGACCATATCATATTGCTGAAGGTCTTCCCTGCTGCGTTGGTTTGGCCCTTGCTCCAGGGTTCCAAAACCAACCGTGCTTTTTCTTCCTGTAGCTGAAATGGTAGCAAAATCGGCTAAATTGGCATCCATATTAAGGATTGCCGCCCATCCGCTGTCATTGTCCAAATCAGACATACGCAACTCGTTGAACCATACTTCCCCACAAATATCAGAAGCATCGGTTTCAGGCATCCCGTTTTTAATTCCCAGCATAAACAATCGCACATTTCCGAAACTTGGATTTCCCCGGATACCTATCCGCAGTTCCCCAATTTGATATGGATCTTCTGCATTGGTCAAATTCAATTCCTCGTCAAAATAATTTACTTCTGAAGACAACAATGAAGGATCTCCCAACACCTTTGTTTTAATTCTTTGCAATAATTCCAGTGATAATAACAATCTATTGGATTCCGGCCAGATCTCATTGGGCGAAACTGCACCAAAAGCAGTTGCAGTAAGAGGAATTTCTATTTGATAATAATTTTCGGTAAAATCTGTTCCCATTCTAATGAACGCCACCAGTTGTCCGTCTTTTAGAGGCACTTCGTTCAGCAAAGACTCTGCGTGTAAAAACATTTCCAGGTTTTTATATTGACGCATATCCACCTGGAAATTTTTGTAAACCGCACGTGCATCCTGAGGCTCCAGGTCGCATACTTTCAGGGAAAGGGATTGTTCATTTTGCCTGATACTTGTATTGCTGTTAAAGAGTTCTTCCCGCACCACCCCTGGAGGAAGCACATATGGAACAGGCTCCCTGTTCTCATTTTCTTCGATGTTTACCGATGAAACCTCAAAGAAAGTTCCATTATCCAGTGGTTCACCCGGATTTTTTGGATCTAAACTTTGATTGAACCTTCTGTAGTCGCCTCTAACCAAATCCATAGTTCCAAATCTAAGAATGGTGCTTTCTTCAAAATTATTCAGGAATAATCGCATAAACCGGATCGACCTAAAATCGGCTATTCCCCCTTTAGATCCGGTAGGTTCAAAAATTGGAATCTTAAACTGTACCCATCGCACCGGAATTTGCTGTCCATTGGGCAAAGGTGCCGTAATTTCCTTTACATCTGAAATATATGGGTTATTGTCAATATTCATTCCCGGAAAAACACGCACATCATACTCAAAATAACTATTGATGGTATTCATTGTATTGTCGCGGTTTAAATCCTCGGTAGTGGGAAGGGTGGAGTTTCCCCTGGTATTATTTGCAATTCCGGAAGGCGAATTTCCATCGGTCCCATTATAGTTTCTGTAACGGTCAACAATACTTCCGGTTGAATTTAAAAAATATTCGTAATTATCGGCTGAAGGATCTGCCAAATTTGCGAAGTTTGGAAATTGAACAGCTTCCTGGGCATCGCTTAACCCATCAAATCCTACATCCTGATTTGTGCGCTCCTCTCCTTCGGAATCAAAGGCGTAGATTAAAGATTGGTTTGCCGGAACCCTCCCAAATGCCGTACTCACAAAGTTTTGGTCCACCTCATCCCGGGGGAGTCCATTTTCAAATTGCTTTCTTCCGTCCTTTAAGACATCTTCAGAAATATTACCCAGATTAAAGCTAAGGGTTCCCCCGTTATTTGCTGAATTCTCGGGATATATAAAAGGATCCATCATCCAGAATTCGATAAATTCGACGTTGGATTGTTCAAAATTTGTGGAGCTTAATGCTCTGGAGATCCCCCCGAAATTTTCTTTCGGATTATTTAAATTATTTCCTACGGCAGCCGTTGGGTTGAAGTTATAAGATCCTCTTTCCCCTGGATAATACGCCAGATCCATCGTGAAAATCACCTGTGGCTGACCCTGAATCACGTCGGTATTTGGAAATATTTCATCTAAAAACACCCTTCTGGATGCAAAACTTGAGAGATCGACATCTGTAATTCCATCCGGCCTTTGGCTGCTGTAAAACAATGGATCTATCGTGTACCAGGCCAATTTAGCCCGCTTAAATCCTGAAGCCAGATCTCCGTTGGCAAGTTCACCCCCAAAGCCAAGCGGGGCACTAGAAAGTTCCCAACTCAAAGGATTGCTAATTGAAATGGAGGTTTGCGAGGCTTCAAAATCGTCTATATAAACAGTGGCTTTTTGATCGAAATCATTCACCTTAGGCGCGCCCGGCTGCAAATAAGCAAACTCGCCCCTTAAAGATATATTGGAAGGAACATCGGTATCAATATTGGGTAATTTATTTACCAATCGGGTTAAAAATGGCACTTCGGTGCTATACGTAGCGTTAAGCCCATAAATAGAATTATTCACCGGTTCAAAGCTGTAATTTGCTTTTTGGGTTAACGGACGTTCGCTTAAATTCAAATAAGTTCCGCCAATCAGTAATTTTTCGTTGAATTGATGTTCGACATTTATTCCGGTGAAGCGTTTGGATTGCTGTCCGAAAAGCGAATTGTTTTCTGTTGAAATTTGAATGGGAATATTGGAAGCCAACAAAGAGTCATCTATAATTTGAACCCTTCCAAGCTGATAATTCACTACATAATCTACCCCTTCCTGTAAAACCCTGCCACCTGCCGTTACCGTAACCGAACCCTGGGGCAGGTTGAACCCTATTGGAATTCCCTCTACCTGTGAAGATTTATACCGGCCTTTAAGCTGGAATTTATTTTTGTCGGCTTGTTCCTGCTCGGCCTGTACTTTTGTGGTTTTGTAGAGTGCGCGAAAAACATACTTTTTCTGGTTGGCGTTGTAGGTTTCCGGGAAATTATAATCTTCGCCTCCACCGTTCGGGGTATTGTCCAGTTTATCGAATAAATGCTTTCCAAAGGGTTCCACCGTGGTAAAAATAACCAACCCGTTTTGTGGTTCTATGGTAAGACCGGGAACGTAATCGAAAAAGCCGTCTCCCCCAGCTACAGGATCATTATTTGAATCTAATTTATCCAGGTTGAATACACGGAGTAAAGTAGTTTCTGCCACCCCTTCCGGCAAGGGCAGATTTGCTCCTTCAGCCGGAGAAATAAAGTTTTGTGGCTGCGGATTGGTGTATAATATATTTAATCTGAAATCATCCTTTTCCAACTGAAAAGCTCCAAGACTGTAAATATTCTTCATCATCAAATCCCAGATTGGCTCATTGACATTTGTCACAGTACTTTTAAGCAGTTTTACAACCAGGTTTTGATTGACCCGTAAACCTTCGCTGCCGCCCTGCACATTTGCATCTACTCCATCGTTGGCAAATTCCCCAACCTGATACACCTGCCCATTCAGCGTATACTGAAATGCTACCGCTAAAACTTCATCATTGCTCAAACGTTGATTTAGAGTGATATATCCTAAACTCGTGTTAAGGGTATATTCTCGTGGTTGCAATTGCCTGGCATTTTCGAGTTTGTCAAAATCGGTGCCCTGAGATACAGGCAATCCACCAAACCCAATTTGCACGGTTGCGATATCGCGAATGGCGGGAGTAAGAATAGATTCCTGGGCACCCGTTATCCCAAAGGGGTTAAAATCGTTGTTGGCATTGTCCGGAAAGGAACCGGGAGGCTGGTTAAAAAATCCTGCCGGCGGATTCTCCAGGCCAATATTTCCGGGGATTTCAGTTTCTCCTAGATCCTGTATCCCTACAATATTTCGCGTATCGTTTAAATTCTGAATATTATTTACCCTGTTGGTAACCCATACCTGAACACGCTGAATCTGGACATTGCTGTTTATAAAAGGGTAATTTTTAAGGGATTCATTATAGTGATCCCTGAAATAATGAGCTAAAAAGAAATGTCTGTCTTGGTCGTAATCTATCGCAAAACGCTCGAATTCTTCAATTGTGGCGCCACCTTCAACATTCACCGTTCTTCTTTCCGATTTTTGTTCTGAAAAAACCCCGGTGATACGTGTTTTACCGAATTGCAGTTCAGTTTTAACTCCAAACAAACTTTGCGCACCTTGAATAAGGGCACTGTTTAAAGGCATGCTCACATTTCCAACTTCAATTTTCTGAACAATATCGTCCTCAGTAGGAGTATATTCCAACCTGAGTTGATTCTGGAAATCGAAGGTAGATTCGGTATCATAATTCGCGATCACTTTCAATCGGGTACCAACCTGCCCCAATAAGCTAAGTTGAATGCGCTGATCAAAATCGAATGTTAAATTACTCCTGTTCCTTGGGGAGAAGGCCGGATTATCCTGTTTTGTATAAAGCAGCCCTAAATCCATGGCAACGCTTCCCTGCGGGACTACCTCTATTTCCTTTCCGCCAAATACACTTTCAAAAAAGCCGGAATTCACATAGTAACCGGGCAACAAATCCTGTTGAGCTTCGGGATCTCCTTCCCTGTTTTGGGCAATTGCATTGCTTTTTTGTTTAAAATAATTCCGAATTTCTTCCTGAATTACCAGCTGTTGATATTCTTCCGGGGTTAAAATGAGAGGGATGGAAAGATTGTAACTACCCAGTTTTTCAGAATAAATATACCTGTTCAAAATAGGGTCATATTCATAACCCATTATTATATTGTTGGGGTTTGGCAAAGAAAGCCTTCCAACGGCATGCCCCGTGCGGGTAGAATCCTGGGAAGTGGCAGGTTCCTGGGCAAATAAATGATTAGAAAACGCAATTAACCAAAAGATGCCAACCAAAAATAATCGACCCAATTTAAAGTTAATATTTCTCAAAAGTTGATGATAATGTAATTACAAATTCTTTAAAGCCAGCTTAATAATAGTTTCTACTGTTGGGTCGGTGGTTACTTTCATAATCCGGTCAACAACTTTTTCGGCCGGTTTACGTAAAAATCCTAGGGTTTCCAGTGCAGATAACGCTTCTTCTCGGTTTGTATTGTTTTGGGAAACAAAAATTTCATCTACTCCAAACACTTTTAAGATTTTATCTTTTAGATCCAAAATCACCCTTTGGGCTGTTTTGGTCCCGATGCCTTTAATTTTTTGAATAGTAGCCGCATCACCCGAGGCAATCGCTTCCATGATTGGTTTGGGTTCCAGGGAGGAAAGCATAGTACGCGCCGTACTGGAACCAACTCCTGAAACAGAGATCAATAACCGGAACAACTCCCGTTCCGATTTTTCCATAAAACCATATAAGGTATGGGAATCTTCCTTTACCTGTAAATGGGTGTATAAGTGTATGACTTCTGAATTGTTATTCAAAAGCGAAAATGTATGTAAGGATATATGAACAAAATATCCTACTCCGTTGCAATCAATTACAACATGAGTAGGATTTTTTTCTATTAATTGCCCCTTTAAATGATAGATCATAGATAAAACCGAAGTTAGTATCCAAATGTACTAAAATAAAAGAGAGCTCCAAACTATAAACTCAATTCCTGAAAAGGCTATTTTTCCTTCTTGCCCAATCGCTCTTTTTCCTGCGCATCTACCACGGCGATGGCTGCCATATTCACTATTTCATTCACGCTTGCGCCCAGTTGTAAAATATGAACCGGTTTGCTCATTCCCATTAAAATTGGGCCAATGGAATCACTTTTGTTGAGTTCCTTGATGAGTTTATAGGTTCCGTTGGCAGCCTCCAGGTTTGGATAAATAAGCGTATTTACCTTTTTGCCTACCAATTTTGAGAATGGAAATTTGCTTTTCAGCATTTTCTGATTTAATGCAAAATCAATTTGCAAAGCACCATCCACCACCAAATCTGGGTGATACCTGTGCAAATAGGCAACCGCCTCTTTCACCTTAACGGCATGTTCGTGTTTTGAAGAACCAAAATTCGCGTATGAAATCATTGCTATTACAGGTTCCATTCCAAAAAGCCGTACCGTCTTCGCTGTCATCAGTGCAATCTTGGCAAGATCTTTAGCGGTAGGATCAATATTTATTGAAGTATCGCTAATAAATAACGGGCCCCGGGAGGTATTCATCAAATTGGTAGCTGCTACCCTATCTATCCCCTTTGCCATTCCAATAAGTTCCAACATTGGCTTAACCACGGAAGGATATGCCCTGGAATAACCGGACAACATGGCATCTGCATCCCCGACGTTAACCATCATAGCTCCAAAATAATTCCGTTCCCGCATCAGTTTTTGAGCGTCATATTTGGTAACTCCATTGCGATAGCGCGCTCGCCAATACACTTCAGCATAGGCATTCCTGGGATCATCCTGCTCATCAGATTTTGAATCGATGATGATGATTTTATTGTGATTGTGATCGAAATCGATCTCATCCATCAGTTCTTTAATAATATCTTTTCTTCCCAATAAAATAGGAATTGCAATTCCTTCCTCAAATACAATTTGTGCGGCTTTCAACACATCCAAATGATCAGCTTCGGCAAAAACAACCCGTTTTGGATTGGTTTTGGCGCGGTTCATTAAAAGACGGGAAATTTTATTGTCGTTCCCCATTCTTTCCAACAATTCATCTTCATAAGCCTGCCAATCGGTAATAGGTTTTCTTGCAACCCCGCTTTCCATAGCTGCTTTTGCCACAGCCGGCGGAACTTTTGCAATCAATCTTGGATCAAAAGGTTTTGGAAGTATATATTCAGGACCAAAATTCAATCTGGTTTCCCCGTAAGCGATGTTTACCTGTTCCGGAACGGGTTCTTTGGCGAGTTGGGCCAAAGCTAACACAGCGGCCATTTTCATCTCCTCATTAATTTTTGTGGCACGAACATCCAGGGCTCCCCTAAAAATAAACGGAAATCCCAATAAATTATTTACCTGGTTAGGATGATCGCTTCTGCCTGTAGCCATGATCAGATCCTTCCTGGTTGAAACGGCCAAATTGTATTCTATTTCCGCATCTGGATTGGCCATTGCAAAAACGATGGGCCTTTTGGCCATGCTGAGCAGCATATCAGGAGTCACGATATTCGCTATTGAAACACCCAAAAACATATCGGCGTCCTTCATGGCTTCGGCCAGGGTATCTAATTTTCTTTTTGTGGCAAATTCCAGTTTTTCAACAGAAAGGTTTGGCCTGTCGGCCCTAATAACCCCCTTACTGTCAATCATAACTATATTTTCTGCTTTCGCGCCACAAACTTTATACAATCTGGCACATGAAACTGCCGCGGCACCGGCACCACTCACAACAATTTTTATTTTTTCAATTTTTTTATTTGCAATTTCTAACGCATTGAGTAAAGCAGCCGAGGAAATAATGGCTGTACCGTGCTGATCGTCATGCATAACAGGAATATCCAGTTCTTCTTTCAGCCTTCGTTCAATTTCAAAAGCCTCCGGAGATTTAATATCTTCGAGGTTGATCCCACCAAATGTAGGAGCAATATTTTTTACGGTGGCAATAAATTCTTCTATATCCTTTGTATCGACTTCAATATCAAAAACATCAATATCTGCAAATATTTTGAACAAAAGTCCTTTTCCTTCCATTACGGGTTTTGAGGCTTCGGGACCTATGTCGCCCAAACCTAAAACCGCTGTTCCATTTGATATTACTGCAACCAAATTTCCTTTGGCTGTATATTTATAGGAATTTTCCTTGTCCTTTTCAATTTCAAGGCAGGGAATTGCAACTCCCGGAGAATATGCAAGAGATAAATCCCTTTGGGTTGAATATTTTTTAGTTGGGATAACTTCTATTTTACCCGGTTTTGGTTTTTCATGATATTCTAATGCTTCTCTTCTTTCACTTTCCGTACTCATGGGTTATTATTTTTAACTGAAAAACAAAGATAACAAGATGCA
>Ga0307486_1000334_pt1 | contig 45308 bp, 40 predicted proteins | sample CBIW02metaG_FD_203663 | JGI IMG/M metagenome (GOLD analysis project Ga0307486, IMG submission 203663) | Sea-ice brine microbial communities from Beaufort Sea near Barrow, Alaska, United States - CBIW 0.2 | ecosystem: Environmental > Aquatic > Marine > Coastal | place: USA: Alaska | collected... | reverse complement strand
GTACCGCTGGCCAGTTGCCGCCCCAGAACAACCCGATGGTCGCAATCAGCGCGATAGTGGATAACTGCCCGCTATCGCGTCGTTGCGCGAACTGGCGTCGAACGCCGGAAAAGTTCAAGGCACCTCAACCGGCAGTATCTTATGGCGATTGAGCAGGGCGTGCGGGTCGAGCGCCTGTTTCAACGTGCGCATCAAGGAAATTTCCGCCGATGTCCGTGACAGGTGCAGGTAGGCGCGTTTGTCTAGGCCGATGCCATGCTCGGCGGAAACAGAGCCTCCCATGGCCGCCAGTGGCAAATAAACGAGCGCCTCCACGGCGAGCTTGTCGTCTGCTAGCGCTGCGTCATCGGGGTGGCCGGTGGTCACGGCGATATGCAAATTGCCATCGCCCAGATGACCAAATACGACGATTCGGCCGTCCGGCCAGCGCTGAGCGACCTGCTCTTCGAGGGTGCGCGCATAGTGCTCCATCTCGGGAATCGGTAGGCTGACATCAAATGCAAAATACGGATTGAGGTGATGTAAAAGGCCTTCGATATCCTCGCGGATCGCCCATAAACGGTCACGCTGGTGGGTGGCGTTGGCTATCACAGCATCGCTGATATGGCCGTTTTCCAAAGCACGTTCAATCACGCTTTCAAAACGTTGGGCCGTCGCCTCCTGGTCGCTGCCAAGGGTTTCGATCAAGACGTAAAACGCCGCATTGGTCGCTAACGGTGGCGTATGGCGACCGCTTTCTTCGGTGAGCAGCGCATAGTGGTTGTGCCACATGACTTCAAACGCCGCGAGCTGCTCGCCCAGTGCCTGACGCACGTATTGCAGCAGCGCGGTCAGGTCGTTGAAGGTGTCGCAGGCGACCATGGCGGTCTGCGTGGCTGGTTGCTGGGGTTTCAGCTTGAGTACCGCCCGAGTAACGATGCCCAGCGTGCCCTCACTGCCGATAAACAACTGCTTCAGGTCGTAACCGGCATTGTTCTTGAGCATGTGGTTCATCGAACTGACCAGGGTGCCATCGGCGAGTACCGCTTCAAGCCCCAGTACCTGCTCACGCATCATGCCGTAACGAATCACTCGCACACCCCCGGCATTGGTGGCGATATTGCCGCCCACCGTGCAGGAACCACGCGCACCTAAATCGAGGGCGAATTGCATGCCCGCCTCGGCGGCAGCCTCCTGCACCCGCTGAAGGGGCGTGCCCGCCTGCACGGTCAAGGTGCCGCTGATCGGATCAATGGCGTCGATCTGGTTCATCCGCTCCAGCGAAATTGCCAGTTCGTCAGAGCTGGCCACGCTGCCGCCGACCAGGCCCGTCAGCCCGCCGTGGGGAACGACTGGCTGGCGAGTCCGATGGCATGCGGCCATCACCTGAGAAAGCTGTTCGGCATCTGCCGGGCGCACAATGGCGCGTGCCCGGCAGGGCGTTCCGTGCATCCAGTCATCGCGACGGGCGCTGACATCATCACCCTCCAGCAGATGCGACGGGCCGACGATGGCGATGATTTCGGCTAATAGTGCATTCATTCAGAGCCTCGTTGTTGTGCTGCGGTTTCAGTGGCCTCCGGTCGGCCGGGAATTGCCTCTAGCAACTGGCGGGTATACGCCTGCTGTGGCGCCAGGAAGACGTCACGGGCAGGGCCCTGTTCCACAATACGGCCATGCTGCATGACGATAATGTGATCGCAGATCTGGGCAGCCACCCGCAAATCATGGGTGATGAACAGAAGCGATAACGAGAGTTTCTGCTTGAGGTCTTCCAACAGCTTCAGAATTTGGGCCTGAATCGACACATCCAGCGCCGAGACAGCTTCATCGGCAACAATCAGTTCCGGCTCCAGCGCCAGTGCGCGGGCGATGCCGATCCGCTGGCGTTGCCCACCGGAAAACTCATGCGGAAAGCGGTTAGCGGTGTTGGCCAGGCCCACCAGTTCGAGCAGGTCGTCGGCCTGTATCAGGGCTTTCTTCTTGGGCACGCCATTGGCAATCGGGCCTTGAGCAATGGCCATGCCCACCCTTGTACGCGGGTTGAGGGATGCGTAGGGGTCCTGAAAAATCATCTGCACGCGTTTGCGTTCGCGGCGCAGCGACTCCCCGTTGAGCTGCATGAAATCGATGCCGGACAGGCTCATGGTGCCGCTATCCGGGGTCTCCAGACGCACAATGCAGCGCCCCAAGGTGGATTTTCCCGAGCCGGATTCGCCAACAATGCCGATGGTTTCGCCCTTGGCCAGCGAAAACGACACGTTGTCGAGGGCATGCACTTCACGGGCGGGCTTGAACAGGCCGCCACTGGAGCGGAAGACCTTGTTGAGACCTTTGACATCCAGCAACAGTGTGTCGGTTTCTGCCCCGCGGGCGTCCGGCACGATATCGCTGGGGATCGCCTCGATCAAGGCACGGGTGTATTCATGTTGCGGGTTGGCCAGTACCTCCTTGGCCTCGCCGAGCTCAATAATCTGGCCATGGCGCATCACACAAACCCGAGTGGCAATTTCAGCCACCACCCCGAAGTCATGGGTGATAAACATCACTGCCATTCCGTGTCTTTTTTGCAGATCAATAATCAGGTCCAGAATCTGGGCCTGAGTGGTAACATCCAATGCCGTGGTTGGCTCGTCGGCAATCAATAGCTCTGGCTCTAATGCTAGGGCCATGGCAATCATGACCCGCTGGCGCTGACCGCCGGAAAGCTGAAAAGGGTAAGCGCGAATGGCTTTTTCCGGGTCGGGAAGACCCACTTCCTTTAATAGCTCCAGCGCTTTGGCGCCACGTTCGGCTCTGTTCAGCTGGCTGTGGGCTTCGAAGACCTCGTTGATCTGCGCACCGACTCGCATCAAGGGGTTCAAGGCGGTCATCGGCTCCTGGAAAATCATGCCAATGCGCAGGCCACGCAGTTCGCGATGCTGCTTTTCGGTGATGCTCAACAGGTCTTGCCCGGCAAACATTGCCTTGCCGCCCACCGGTCGAACGCCCTTGGGCAAAAGACCCATGACGGCGTTGGCGGCCATGGACTTGCCGGAACCGGATTCGCCCACTACGCATAGAATTTCGCCGCGCAGTACATCGTAGCTGAGGTTTTCCACAGCATAGGCGCGGTCCGCCCCCGTGGGCAGCGCAATGGTCAGATCCTGCAGGCTCAGCAAGGGAGTATCGGTTGTTGAAGCTATATGGTTTCCCTTATTCATGAGCGTTCTCGGCTAAGTTTCGGATTAAGCGCATCGTCGAGGCCTTCTCCGACCAGGTTCAAGGCCAGTACGGTGAGTAGAATGGCCAGCCCAGGGAAGAAACTTAGCCACCAGGCCTGGCGAATAACCGTGCGAGCGGCGCCAATCATATAGCCCCATGACATGACGTTCGGGTCACCCAGCCCCAGAAAGGAAAGAGAGGACTCCAGCAGGATAGCGGTAGCCACCATCAAGGACGCCAGGACAATAATCGGCGACATGGCGTTAGGCAGGATCTGGCGCAGGATGATAGTCGTGTTGCCCTGGCCGACCAGACGCGCCGCTTCGACATACTCACGGTTGCGCAACGACATGAACTCCGCACGCACCAAACGGGCCACCGGTGGCCAGCTGACCAGCGCAATGGCCAGTACAATCGAGGTCACGCTGGGCTGCATGATGGCGACCAGGACAATAGCCAGAGCAAAGCTGGGAATGGTCTGGAAGAACTCGGTGAACCGCATCAGCGCATCATCGAGCAGACCACCGTAGTAACCCGCAATGGCTCCCAGCGGCAAGCCAATCAGCAGCGCCACAGTGGTGGATACCAAGCCAATCAGCAGCGACACCCAGGCACCGTGCATCAGCCCAGCGGCGACGTTGCGGCCCATGGTGTCGGTGCCCATCGGGAAACCATCAACTTCAAAGGGTGTCAGGAAGGGGCGCTGCAACATCCGCCACGGCGACTCGGGGAAAAACAAAGGGGCGGTGATCGCCATCAGAATAATGATGGTCAGTATGATCAACCCGACCAGGGCTCCACGGTTCTGGGCGAAGCGGGCAAAGAAATTCATGATGACTCCTTGATACGCGGGTCAACCAGGCCATAAACAAGGTCGGTAATGATGTTGAACACAATGACTAGTGCAGCAGAGAAGAAAAAGATTCCTAGCAGCAGGTTGTAGTCACGTTGCATCAGTGCCTCGAACATCAGGCGGCCGATACCCGGCCAGGCGAAAACCGTTTCAGTGAGAATTGCGCCCCCTACCATCTGGCCAGCCTGCAAGCCTGCCAAGGTGATAATTGGAAGCAGGGCATTGCGCAGAATATGCCGCCGCTGAATGACCCCGGGTGCCAGCCCTTTGGCCCTTGCTGTCTTGACGTAATCCTGCTGACTAGCCTCCAGCATGGAGGTGCGCGTCATACGGGTATAAACGGCCATGGAAAACAGCGCGAGGGTGGTGGCGGGAAGAATCAGGTGCTGACCGATATCCAGCGCCAGGGCAAAGCCGGTGAGATCGGCGCCCACGGTGTAGTAACCGTAAGCGGGCAGCCATTCAAGTTGCACCGAAAACAGCATCACAGCCATCAGCGCCACCCAAAACAGCGGCGTGGCGTAAAATACCAGCGCGAGTGCCATGATCAGCGAACCGCTAAGTTTTTTAGCCCGTGCCGCCGCCATAGATCCTGCCAGAATGCCCAGGCCCAGTGACATGACGAAGGCCGTGCCGGTCAGCAGCAAGGTTGCGGGCAAACGGTCCATAATCAGGTCAAACACCGGCGTCTGCTGACGGTAGGAATAACCGAAATCCAGTGTGGCGATGCCTGATACGTAATTCCACAGCTGGACGTAAAGCGGCTGATCAAGCCCAAACTGCTCGCGCAGCTGATTCAGGAATTCCGCGTCGGTGGCACCCGCTTCACCGGCCATTACAACCGCTGGATCACCGGGGGCCATATGAATCAGGAAAAAATTGAAGATAACGATCAGAAACAGAACAATGACGGCTTTCAAAAGCCGCATGATGATCAACCTAGCATAGAGCATGCTATTACTCCCGTGGCGACGTGATGCGAGAGTTGGGCGGCGAAACGCCGCCCAACGTCGTGTTACCGGTCAAACCAGGCGTTTTTAAAGCCGTCGTTAAGGCCAATGCCTGTGGTGACAAGGTTTTTAACATCACAGCGGTAGATGGTCGGGAAACCCAGTTCAAGCAACCAGCCGACCGGGACCTCGTCGTGAAGAATCTCCTGAACCTCGTGGTAGTACTCTTTACGTTTTTCGTCCGGGTAGGCGGTCGCCGCCAGGTCGAACAGCTCGTCTACGCGCTCGTTCTTATAACCTTCGACGTTGTTCCATTGAGAGCCTTTCGCGATATTGCTGGAAATATAGGTCCGTGAGATACCCAGGGCCGGGTCGCCGTATTGAAAGAGGTAGGTAAAGGCGAGATCGTAGTCCCACTCGGCCAGGCGCTGGTTCCAGCCACCGACATCAGTGGACTGTGTGGTGACGTTGATGCCCACTTCCTGCAGATTCTGCTGAACCGCTTCGGCCCAGCGTACCCAGGTTTCGCCGTAGGGAATCGGCAACAAGCGTATTTCTTCACCCTTGTAGCCCATTTCATCCAACAGTTCACGGGCGCGTTCCGGGTCGTGTTCATAAGGTGGCAGGCTGTCATTCTGGAAGCTGGCATTCGAGCCAAAGGAGGAAAGCGGTACCTTGCCCAAACCGTTCCACAGCACATCGCGGACAAATTCGCGGTCAAGGGCGTACATGACTGCCTGACGAAAGCGTTTATCCGCCGTCGGGCCTTCGCGGTTGTTCATCCACAGCATGGCGAAGGGGCTGAAGTACTCCTGACCCTGTTCGGTACGACAGGTGTTATCGAGTTCGCTCAGACGCGGGATATCAAAGTTTTCGACCGAGTTGGCCGGTAGCACGTCGATCGTACCGTTTTCGTAAGCCACCGCACGCGACGAAGCATCCGGAATAACGTGCCAGTTGATGCCGTCCAGGTAGGGCAGCCCTTCCTCGTAATAGTCTTCGTTTTTCACCAGCTTAATGACGCGGCCACGGTCCCAGCTTTCGAACTTGAACGGGCCGGTGCCAATCGGATGATTGTTGGCCTCGTTGGTTCGGAAGTCGGTATTTTCATAGATATGCTTGGGCATCATCGGCATGGTGCCCGCTTCAAAGGCCAGCATAAAAGGGCCAAAGGCGTTTTTGAGCGTGAATACCACGGTGTGATCGTCAGGAGCTTCGATGCTCTTGACGTGGGAAAGAATCGTCCGGGTGCGAGGGTTCATTTCACGCAGGTAAACATCGGTGGAGAACACCACATCTGCGGAAGTGAAAGGCTCGCCATCGTGCCAGGTGGCGTTTTCATGCAGGTAGAATGTGTAGGTCAGGCCATCTTCGCTGACTGTCCAGTCACGGGCCAGCTGCGGCATGGGTTTGAGGTCGGTATCGTAACGCAGCAGGCTTTCATAGATGTTGCCGGAGATCATCTGGGTCGGTGCGTTCTGGTGAACCCCGGCAATAATGCCGGGCGGTTCAGGCTGTATCACCGTGTTGATAACGCCGCCTGAGCGGGGTTCTTCCGCCCAGGCGAAAGTGGCCGCCAGAGATGCAATAGTAATGACAAGGGTTAAGGTTTTTTTCATTGTTTTCCCCGTACTTATGGTTGGTTGATGGGAAGTATGGCTCCGCAGAGCCGGGTTATTAAGGCATTGAATTCGTCTAAGCTGCTTTGTTACTCGCGATTCGCCGTGCGCAATAGCGCATCGCATAACACTTGTGCACCGATAGCGCAGTGCTCGGGCTCGGCACATTCACGTTCGTTATGGCTGATGCCGTCTCGGCAAGGTATGAACAACATCGCGGTCGGCGTTACATAGCTGATATTCACCGCGTCGTGACCGGCGCCGCTCATCATGCAAAACGGCACGTGGCCCAACGCCTCCGTCGCGCTGGAAAGATCCTTCACCAGCGCCTCATCAAAGCGGGTGACCGGCATATGCCACACCACACTGATGTTGGCGCTGACGCCTTCGCGTTCCGCGGCCGCCTTTACATGGGCGCGGAGGCTGTCATCAAGCGTTTGCAGGGCGGCTTCCTTGGTATGACGCACATCGACCTGCAAGGTGACCGCCCCTGGGATCACATTGCGCGACGGCTCGGCGACCCGAAAATCGCCGATGGTCAGGCGCGAGGCGCCATCGGCATCGTCGAGTACGCTCTTGCGCATGGCTTCCACAAAGGCCGTCGCGGCCATTAATGGGTCATGGCGATACTCCATGGGCGTCGGGCCAGCGTGAGCGGAATCACCGGTAAATGTGATGTCGTACCAACGTAACCCTTGCACGCCACTGACAATGCCCACCGGCAGGTTTTTTTTCTCGAGTATCGGGCCCTGTTCAATATGCAGTTCCAGATAGGCTGCCAGTGGCAAATCGTGGCGAGTCAAAGAGCCTTGATAGCCGGATTGGTCGAGCGCTTTGCCCAAAGAGACACCATCACGGTCCTCGGCGGCGCGAAAATCCTCCAGCGACAGCCGTTCACTGTAAACACCACTGCCGCCCATTGCCGGGGCAAAGCGGCTGCCTTCCTCGTTGGTCCAGTTCACCAGCACCAGCGGCCGGAGGGTGGTAATGCCCTGGTCGTTCAGGGTGCGAAAGATTTCCAATCCGGCGAGCACGCCCAGCACACCATCAAAACGCCCGCCCAGCGGCTGTGAATCCAGATGGCTGCCAATCGCCACAGGAGAAAGATCGTTGTCACGCCCAAGGCGATAAATGAACATATTGCCCGCTTGGTCCATCTGCCATTCGCAGCCCAGCAATGCGGCCCAGTCGAGTAGCTGCTGGCGACCGGCCAGGTCCTCATCGCTCAGGGCCAGCCGACGGCTACCGCCGTTGGGAGATGGTCCGATACGCGCCATCTCCATCAGCGATGACCAAAGACGTTCGCCATCAATCTGCGGGGTAGTGGGCACATTTGTAGCGTGAGTCGTCATGCGATGTACTCCTTTACTGATCAATAAGCCTGGTGGCTGGTGATTGGCAGCTACGCCGCCTTGCTGTAATCTTTCTCAAAATTGACAGGTGACGTTTCTATCGCCCACGGGAGTTTGCTTGGATGAGGCCTCTACACGACTCGCTTGACTGGAACTTGCTGCGTACCTTTGTCAGTATCGTCCAGGAAAAAAGTATCAGTCGTGCTGGGCAGCGCCTGAACCTTTCGCAGCCGGCGGTCAGCCTAGCGTTGAAGCGGCTTGAATCGCATCTTGGGCAGAGCCTGATCGAGCGTGGCAGTCATCGCTTTCGAGTGACTGCAGCAGGCGAACTGGTCTATTGCGAAGCGCTGGAAATCTATGCCAATGTGGCGCGGCTCAGCGTCAACGTGCGCGACGCTCCTCCCGAAGTGGCCGGGCAGATCACCCTGTTTCTGGTCAGCGGTATTCAATGCAGCTTTCTTGATGACGTGCTGCAACGCTTTCATCATCAACACCCCCGCATTACCTGCGAGGTTAACGTGCTGTCGAGCCATGATGTGGTTCAGTCGATGGTGCAGAAAATGGGCACGGTGGGAGTGAGTCTGCAGCTGCATCCGGTAGAGGTCTTGAACAGCCAACTGCTGGTGAATCAGCGCTATCGGTTCTTTTGTGGTCGGGCGCATCGCTTTTTTGGCCAGCAGAACCTGTCGCTGCAGGCCCTCAGCCACGAACCGTTCGTCTCGTTCACCAGCGCTCAGCTTTCTGGCGCCCTGGCGGGCATCGCGCTGTTTCGAGCCAATGCAGGACTGGTGGGAGAGAAGGTCGTCACGTCGAGCAGTCTGACGGAAATCCAGCGTTTTGTGCGCAGCGGCTGGGGCATTGGCTGCCTGCCGGAGCACACCGTTCAGCAAGACATTGACAGTGGCCTGCTGTGGCCGTTGCCGCCCTACGAAGGCATTCCCAATATTGACCTGCACCTGATATGGCATCAGGACTCGCGCTTTTCCCAAGCGGAGCGCGTGTTCTTTGATTTTGTGCACCGAGCGATGGCAGAAGTGCCTATTGAACAACGGCTGCCGTGAAGCAACTCCTGGATAATTATTCACTCGGCTCACCTATTGTCGTTTTTATCAACGTTGCTGGTCTGCGATACTGATCAGATTCTTAATCTGAATGTTGGGTACTGACCTGGGGCGCCTGTCGTGAAAGTTGCGACAACGGCGACTTGCTGGACCAGTCATTTTTTTAATACTTGAACGTTTTTTATAAGTATCACTACGAATTGCATAAAACAATTTTTAATTTTTTATACAATGTATAAATGAAACAAATACCAAGACTATTCTGATTTTCCCTTGCAAAGCGTATTGGAAATGTGAAGCATAAAAAAAGAGCAACATTTAAAAGCGCCGGCCGGGCGATTTTAAATGTCGCCTGGACGCCATAAAAATTCAGCTCAATCAGGCACTTGATCTTGCACCTGCTTCAGGCAGTCTTCAGTCGGAGCCAGCTTCCGGCGCCAGTAAATAAATTGATGGTAAGCCAGTGACTGTCGCTTGCAGTAAGCGCTGCCGGACACGGCATGAGGCAGATTGGCGATTTCTTTGGACTGCATTATTCTTGCGTAAGCCGGATTATTCGAGAGGCAAAACGCAAGACCTGACCCCGAGGACAAGGTGTTTCGGCAAACCTAATCACTAACACCCATGTAAATCGACATAAGGTGCTCGTCGCTTCGTATATCGTCTCTGGTGCCAGAAAACTTATTTTTTCCACCCGCAAAAATATAAACACTGTCCGCCACCGGAAGCGCCTCTCGAATATTCTGTTCTATCATGATCACGCCAACACCGCGTTCACGTAAAGCCTGCACTCTGTCCATGGTCTCATTGACCAAGGCAGGCGAAAGGCCCGCTGAAGGCTCATCCAGCATCACGAAGGCTGGATTCGGCACCAGTGCCCGGGCGATTGCCACCATCATTTGCTCACCACCGGAAAGCGAACCCGCCGCAACGTTACGGCGTCGTTGCAGGTTCGGGTAGTCGGCGATCAATGTTTCGATGCGATCCTCAACGTCTCGGGTATCCTTCAGCGAATAGCCACCCATCCGCAGATTTTCCATGACTGAAAACCGGGGAAACACACCTCCACCCTGAGGCATCATCACGATGCCTTTGCGAACCACCTCATGGACAGGAAGCCCAGTAAGATCGATGTCTCCCAGCGTTATCTTTCCTGACCAGGCCGGTAACAGGCCGGCGATTGCCTTTATCACCGTGGATTTTCCACTGCCATTGGGGCCAAACACGCAGGTGATATGGCCAGGCTGGGCCGTTATGGAGATACCATGAACGATTTCCTGCTTACCGTAACCGGTGGTCAGGTCGGTGACTGTCAGCGCCTCACTCATGGCTGCCGTCCCAAGTAGGCCTGCTGAACCTCGGCGTTGCTCGCTATTTCTTCGAAGGTGCCTTCGGCCACGACCTCACCCATATTCATAACAATGAGTCGGTCACATATCTCACTCACCATTTCCATATCGTGCTCGATAATCAGGAAGGTTATGCCCGTTTCGCGAAGACGCCGTATGGCTTCCAGAATAATGCGACGGATATTTGGATGAACACCCGCGGTGACCTCATCAAGCAAAATCACTTTCGGGTCGCGCATGCATACCCGGCCAAACTCTAGAAGCTTCTGCTGCCCGCCAGACAGCTCCGAGGCCAGATTATTGATAACCGGCGTGATTTGAAGCATCTCCGCTACTTCCTTTGCCCTGCCTGGCGCGCCTTTCCAGTCACCCTCGACAGCCGCGGCCAACAAGTTTTCACGCACGCTCATGTTGTCGAACAGAGAGGGAATTTGAAATGTCCGCCCTATGCCCGAGCGAGCGATACGCCAGGTAGGCTGACCCGTAACATCAACACCATCAAGCCAAATGCGCCCTTCATCCGCTGGCTGCCCGCCTGCCGCCAAGCTGAACAATGTGGACTTGCCGCTACCATTGGGCCCGATTACACCAACAACCTCACCCGGTGCTGCCACCAGACTGACGCCATTGACCGCGGTAACGCCGCCGAAACGTTTGACGACTGACTCCAGGACCAGAGGTGATTTATCCGTGGCGGATGTCTTAATTGCAGGGGACGACATAATTCCACTCCTAGAACTTGCGAAGAATACGCGAAATCAGTTCACGCCCACGCCGACGCCCAACAATGAGACTAATCAATCCATTGGGCAGGAAGAGCACCACCATCGCAATGATCAACCCGAGGATAGGAAGGTACACCACAGTATCTCCGAAAGTAGACCAGATATAGCGGTTGGTCATCCACAGCACAACCGCGCCCAAAGCAGGCCCCCAAATGGTGCCCAGCCCACCCAACAAAACCATGACCACCATTTGGTCCGTAATGTCTGGCCCCAACACTGACTGTGGATCAATATAGGTCGTCCAATAGGCGAACACACTGCCAAACAGCGCGGTGATCGCGGCCGAGAGGGCGAACGCCTGCACCTTCACCAGGTTGGTACGGATACCCATAGCCTCAGCCGCAGGCTCATGGTCACGCAATGCCTTGAGACGGAATCCGAAGCGGGTGTACTCAATCAGATACCAGACACCGAGAAAGCTGGCGGCAGCTGCCGCCAGCATCGTGTAGTAAAAGAAAAATTCGTTCAGATAGGCCGGTAACGAAAGGCCGCTAGTACCACCGGTTATATCCAGTACGGTGGCCAGCTGAATCAACATCTCCGCAAAGGCCCAGGTCGCGATGGCAAAGTAGGCACCACGCAAGCGCATCGTGGGGCCACCAATGATAGCGGCCACAATCATTGCAAAAACAACGCTGGGCAGTAGGGTCGCCAGAAATGGCATCCCGATGCCAGGCTGCATGAGTATTGCCGTTGTGTAAGCACCAATGCCAAAAAAGGCGGAATGGCCGAAGCTTATGTAGCCGGCGTAACCGCCGACAATATTCCAGGCGCAAGCCAAACCGGCCCACATCAACGCCCCGGTGACAATGCGCAGGCTGTATGGATCGATAAAGGCGGGAACCACCGCCAGTGCCAGCAGACCGACCGCAACGGCTGCAAATCGAATTAAATAACCACGAACTTGGCCAGGATTAGATGCCACGTCCAAGAACCCCCTTTGGCGCGACCAGTAGAACCAGAAACAGCACTCCGAATACAACCAGCAATGAATAGCGGGTGCCGATATAGGTAGACACGACAGATTCCATTAGCCCGAGGGCGAGCCCCGCAATCAGCACGCCCCCCACGGACCCAAGCCCAGCCAGCACCGCAACAAAGAAGGCGAACAAGGTATAACGCACGCCGACGGAGGGGTTTACAGAGTAAATCGTGGCGATCAGTACGCCCGCCGAGGCCGTTATTCCGGTATAGAGCCCATAAACGTAGGCCGAAACCCGCTTTACGTTGACACCCATCAACCCGGCATGGTCCCGGTTTTGAGCAACCGCCCGGACCGCCATGCCGAAACGGGTTCGGTAGAGAAGCAGGAAAACCCCGAGGCTGATGACAATAGCCATTAAAAAGGCACTCAGGCGCAACAGGGGAATGGTGACAGGCCCGAGAGTTAAAAATTCGCCGGAAAATATCGATTCGACGTTTCGGCTGTTATAGGACCACAGCCAGAGCGCGCCACCGCGCATCAACAGGAACAGGCCAAAGGTAAAGGCGAGGGCCATCAGATCCGGGCGGGCGTAACGACTGGTTCGCACGTGATAAATTAAAGGCCCTACAGCCCGGCCAATAAGGGCAAACAAAACGAACACAAAAAAAATGCTGATGAACGGATCAATACCGGCCAACGCCACTAACCAGTACGCGGCATAGCCACCCAACATCACCCACCCACCGACCGCGAAGTCGATGACATGCAACACGCCGAACGTCAGCTGGAAGCCAATGGTCAGGCAGATCAATATCCCGCCTATCAATACCCCATTAACGATGGTTTGCAGAAATAGGTCCAAGGCGCCGCTCCTGAAGGGTGTTTACTGCTTCCTTAGACGGCACTCTCCTATCGTATCCAGAGAGCGTGCCGTCTTGCACTACCACATATCGGTTCGGTCAGGTCGCACCGGACATGGGGTATAGCAGCTCTCCCTCCGATGCACCGCTTGGGGCAACGGGTACAACCTTGCCGTCCTTGATCTGAACGACAACGGGTACTGGCTTGATATTGTTGTGGAAGTGGTCCCCCTCTTTCGCAAAAGCGACAGGGCCATAGAAGGTTTCAATGTCGGTGTCTTCAATGGCTTTCGTCAACTCCACCCGGGTTTTCTGATCCCAGGGCGGTGCCTTGCCAAGCCGACGGGCCGCGTCCTGGAGCACCAGACCACTGGCGGAGCACCCTGCCTCGGTATAGTCAGGGCGGGTACCCCACCGCGCAAACGAAAGATCGGAATAGTCGCTGGCGGTGCCGAACAAATCATCACGGTAAGGCAGCCCCGCCGTCCACACGGACACTCCGAGCACGCCGTTGGCCTTTTCACCCAACTGACTAATGAAGGCTGCTGAGGTCACGCCATAATGCATGATGAGTGCTTTAGGCTTGTAATCGAGTGACACCGCCGCATTGACGAAATTTATAAAGACACTTTCATGGCCGCCAACGGCGACAATGTCAGGATTGTCAGCCTTGAGCTTGGAGATAACGGGCGTAAGGTCCGCATTGGCCGGGAACAGCTCGAAACGCTTCAGCTCCAGACCCGTTTCTTGCACGCCGTTGCGAAAGCCTTCGGCCGTTTCTTTGGAAAAGGGCTCATCGACACCAATCACTGCAGCTGATTTCGCCTGTGAACCCAGGCTCTCGGCAAGTACCTTGATCGAATCACCAGACGTAAGGTCCACAGCCGGTATCATGCCGAAGTTGAAAGCCGGCTTCGACAGCCAGACATTGGGGGACTCTGCCGAGCCTGAGATCATTGGCACCTGGTATTTCGCACTGATTGGCTGAACCGCCAGCGTTACGCCCGACGTGTAGGGCCCAAACAGCACATCAACCTTGTCCTGAATAATCAACCGCACCGCAGCGTCAGCACCCGAGGCCGGACGTGATTGCGCATCACCATAAAACAGTTTCACAGGATAGCGCTGACCCGCTATCTCTATTCCACCGAGTTTGTTGATTTCCTCCGCCCACAAGTCGTATCCCCGGCGGGTAAGATTGCCACCAAACCGGTTGTCCCCGGAAAGCGAAGTCACCACACCGCAACGAATAACTTTTTCCTCCGCTTGGGCAAAAGCAGCCGGTGCGCCTAGCACCATGGCACCGGAACCGAGCACGGTTCCCTGCAGCAATGCCCTTCGTGAAATTTTCCGAGCCATGTTGTTCTCCCTGCGACATACCGAATATGGGTTTAGCCCATTGACGGGCTGTGCAGTTTATGTACAGTTTCTGCAGCTATCATTATTTATAGTTCAATTCCGTGGATCTGTATAGCAAGAAGGAGAGGTTCAAGTGGCCTAAGGTCTCGGATGAGTGGATGCCACTGACGGGGGAGGAGACAGCTTTTTTTACCACGTTCATGGGACATTCGTCAGACGACGGCTTTTACTCGCTGATCATCCAACATCCTTGAAATGGCTTCGGGGGGCTGAGCGGGACCATAGAGGAAGCCCTGTATCTGCTGGCAGCCAAGCCCTCTCAGGTAAGCTAATTGCGTATCTGTTTCTACGCCTTCCGCGATAATGTCCAACTTCAGGCCGTGGGCCATGGCCACGATAGCGTTAACGATGCAGGCGTCGTCTTCTCCATTTCCAATTCCGCGAACAAACGACTGATCTACTTTCAACGTGTGGATAGGCAACTGATGAAGGTAGTTCAGCGAAGAATAGCCGGTACCGAAATCATCGATCGCAATGCGGACCCCATGATCGGCCAGTTGTCGGAGCTTCTGGCTGATCTGCTTAAGGTCATTCATAATGACATTTTCGGTAATTTCGATTTCCAGATGGTTGGCTGGAAACTCTTCATTTTTGAGCTGCCTGATCAGGCTTTCGACAAATTTCGGGTGCTCTACCTGAATCGGCGACATGTTTACTGCCAACCTCAGATCCCTGGTGCCATCAAGTATCCACTCTTTGACCTGCCGGCAGGCCTGGGCCAGTACCTGCTCGCTAAGCGCTACAATCAGTTTGGTTTCTTCGGCTAATGGCAGAAAATCCTTGGGGTAGAGCAATCCTCGATCCGGGTGCTGCCAGCGAACCAGCGCCTCCAGTCCCACAATGCGCCCGCTTTTGGCGCAAACTTGCGGCTGGTAGTAAACCCGCAGTTCGTTGTTCTCGAGAGCCTGTCTGAGATCCCTTTCCAGGCTAAGACGGTTGGCGGTGTCGATGTTCATGGATTCGCTGTAAAAACGGTAGCCATCCTTGCCCCTGGCCTTTACGTGATACATGGCGATATCTGCGTTCTGGATCAGCTGATCCAGCGAGGTGCCGGCCTCCGGGTAAAGGGAGATACCGATACTAACTCCGACAAATACCTCGTGTTCGCCCAATTGGAAGGGTGCTTTGAGCGCATCAATCAGTTTCTTGGCAATACGCCGGGCATCGTTACTGTTGTTAATGGCGGGCAGCAACAGTGTGAACTCGTCACCGCCAAACCGTGAGAGAGTGTCACCTTTACGGAGGCAATGCTCCAGACGCTGGGTGACCATTTGCAACAAAACGTCACCCATGGCGTGACCCAACGTATCGTTAATCACTTTGAACCGGTCCAAGTCCAGAAACATGACTGCGAGTTTTTGTTTGCTGCGACCCGCCTGGGTGATGGCAAGGCTCAACCGGTCGGTAAACAGTGCCCGGTTGGGCAAGCGGGTGAGCAAATCATGGTAGGCCTGGAAATTTATGAATGCTTCTGCTTCCTGGCGTTCAGTCACGTCTCTTGCGGTGCCGTAAAACCGCGCCTTGGGACCAGAGGTGCTGGCATTGAAATTGGCCCCCAGAGGCAAGGTTTCGTGATCAATCGGAAACGCAGTGATTTCAAAATACCGATTGGCCTTTTGGCTGCCCCGGGTTTTGAGTTTCACTTCGAAGGTGCGGGGGTTTTCGGGTGTAATGCTTGGATCCCGAAAGGCATGGGTGCCGCGAGCAATATCCTGTTCGTCAAGTAGGTGCCGGAAATGCTTTCCGTTGAGCTCTTCACTGTTGTAGCCCAACAACGATTTAATCTTGCTGTTGATGAAACAGAAGCGCCCCTTGTCATCAAGCATGAAAACAATGTCTGGGGAGTTGTTGACGATGTAACGGTGCAATGCTTCGGACTTTTCAAGTCGCTGTTGCACATCGGTATGAGCTCTGACCAGCGACTGTTTGCCCAATGCAGCTTCCAGCGTGGTAAGCATTTCGTCCGGGTCAAAGGGTTTCTTGATGTAACCTTGAGCTCCTCTGCGCAGCGCACGACTGACAGAACTGAATGAATTCTCTCCGCTCACTACGATAATGCCGCATTTGGGCTGAACCTTTGCGGCATGGGCAATAACCTCAAAGCCGTCTAATTCAGGCATTCTCAGGTCGAGCATGGCGAGATCAAAGGTGCGCGTGTTCAGCTGTCTGCAGGCTTCTCTTCCACCCAGCGCCGAGGTAACAAGATAACCCTGTTGTTCCAGCAGCGAGGAGAGACTGCTCAGCAGCCTCGGGTCGTCATCGGCGACGAGTATCCTGGCCACGGTAGTGTCAGTCACTGGCGAGTGGATCGATTGCCGTGTCATCGCGCGCTGCCCATGATTTATGTCGGACCTTTGCTGGAATCGGATGCCGCAGGCAGGAGAATCCTGAAACTGGTGCCAGAGCTCCCCGTGCGATACCCAATGATGCCCTCCATGTCATCGATGAGTTGTTTGACAATGCTCAGCCCGAGTCCGCTGTGGGTCACGCCCTTACTGGATTGTACAGGCTTGAACAGGCTACTTTGAATGGCTTTCGGTAAACCCGGGCCGTTGTCTTCGATCAGCATTTCGATCCATTGCCGGCCTTGTTGCCAGACGGGCGAGGCGCTTTCAAGCCTGAGCTTCCCCCCATCCGGCATGCACTCGACCGCGTTTCGGATCAGGTTAAGAATCACCTGGCGCACCGGCGCCCGGCCAGCAGCCAGATCTGTTGATTCTTCGCTCAAAATCAGATCGCAATCAATATCGCCGTCCCCGAACAGACTATCCTGAAACAGGTTGTGCAGGGCTCTCAACTCGCGATTAAGGTTTGTCGGCTCGTCGGTGTTCGGGTTGGGCTCTTGGCTCTCACCCATCTGCACTAACAGATTGCCAGCGCGCTCAAGCTCTTCCCGGATAATATCCAGTTGTTCCCGGACCTGCTCATTTTCAAGCCGGCCTCGCAGTTGAAAAATGTACTGCCGAATGATGGTTAAGGGATTGCTGATCTCATGAATGTGACGTCGTATATTGTCTCGGGCAAGGGCCTGGTCAATATCCCCTCCTGTCACATCGTCCTGATTTTTCGCCTCTCCGCTCGCAAGCAGATGTGATAATCGCGCGCAGAACATTTCAGCCAGTTCCAGCGTTGACGCCATGTTTACGGCATCGGTGCCAATCACAAAAACGCCCTGACAGCCGTCTTCGGACAGCACCGGAACAGCCATCAGAGAGGATGTATTGAGTAGCGCCATTAATTGTTTGTCGAGCACGTTGGGCGAGCGGTCAGCCAGCAGCACAGCTTTTTGATCCCTGAAGCTTTGCGTCAGCACACTGCCTGTGGAAGTGGCAACAATCGTCATGTCGGGCGGTTCACCTTGACTGTCTGATGCCAGGATCAAAATGTCATCGTCGACTCTGAAAAACAGGCTGGGGCAACCTGTTAATAGAGTGAGGTTGATCACTGTGCTGACGAGTACCGGGCTTGAACCGTTGGCCAGGCTGAGAGCCTGGTCGGTCATGGTCTGGCGAATAACGGTATTGCGCAATGTTTGGCTTGCCTTGTGGCCGTCATAGGTATGTTCAAGGACAACACCCAACGATTCCGCGAGGGCAGCCACTTCATGATTGATGCGCAGTGATAATTCCCGGGTGAGATCTTCACTAAAACTGAAAATGGTACCTGCGGCAGCAATACCGGCCGCATCGGACTGAGCCAGCCGTGTTGACAGATTGATCAGCTTGACCAGATGGGCTGCGTCACGGATTTCCGACGCCGGAGCCTTTTGATAACGCATGGCATCTACTGCCATCTGCCCCAACCCCCAAGCCTGAGCAAGCTGCGCTGCGATCTCTGCCTGGTGAGCGAGATACTCCTGTTGAATATCATCTGGAGTCATTTTCAGAGCAATCAGTTCGCCAATGTTATGGAGCATTCCCAACATAAAGGCTTCGTCCGCCGAGGGGTAGCGGGTAAGCGTGGCGAGGGTTTTGGCGGTCAGTGCGGTGGTGAGAGAGTGGCGCCAGAAATCACGAAGTTGCTGCCACTGGTCTGCACCAAGATCGAACATCAACTGCCGGAGTGATGCAGTGAGAATCAGGGTGCGTAAACGTTCAGTGCCAAGCCGGAGCAGTGCTTGCTCAACCGAGCGAATTTCTCCCGACCGGCCGTAGACTGATGAATTAGCCATGGCCAGTACTTGCGCCGTGAGTGCCGTGTCGGCCGAGATGATATCGCTGATATGACGGTAGCTGTCTTCCTTTCGACACGCTTCCAGCGCCCTGAGTGTGACTTCGGGGAGGCTGGGTAACTCTGTGTTGGGCGATATCTGCATGGAATTACCGGTCATATATGTCTTACAATTCATCGATCATTACCATAATGTTAAGATTTTAACAATCAATTCCAGTAAACAAATGCAGGCTGTTGAAAATTTCACTAAATTCTGAATGAATTAAAGTCCGATTTGAGTCTCAGATTGTGGCAAACGAAAACCCGTTAATAGGACTTATTCCGTGTCATCTACCTGATATTGCCACGCAGAATATTGTCAAAAACACAACGAATGTACCCGAAGTGTCGTCTCGCTGGCTATATTGTCTTGCATGTTCGCGGTAGACTTAAATTCGTAGATTAGTCTGTTCTATTCCTATGACCGTGGTTTTGAAGTCAGTATCAAAGAGAGGCCGATGACGGATTCGAGGGGTATTTCAGCCCAGCCCAGGGTCATTGCCGTCACCGGCGGTAAAGGTGGTGTTGGTAAAACCTCTGTTGCCATCAATCTTGCGCTGGCCCTTACGCGCGAGGGCCACAGAGTGCTGCTGCTCGACGGAGACTTGGATCTTGCCAATGTTGCCATCATGCTGGGTCAGTATCCGAAACACACTCTGGAACACGTACTTCGCCGGGAATGCACACTTGATGAAATCATCATGGAGGCGCCTCTGGGGCTACATGTGATTCCAGGGGCATCGGGGGTGCAGCGCTGCATGGACATGGGTGTTGCGGGCAGTCTTGATTTGCTTAAGAGCCTTGCTGCACTGGAACGCCGTTACGATTATGTTCTCATTGATACTGCCGCTGGCTTGCAGCCAGTTGTTCTTCACATGATTGCCTCTGCTGCCATGGCCTGTGTCGTGGTAACTCCCGACCCTGCTTCTCTAACCGATGCATTTTCGCTAATCAAGGTGTTGCAGCGGCAAGGCTACCGGCGTACCCCGAGTGTGCTGGTTAACATGGCTCACGGTGCCAGTCAGGCACAATCGATATTCCAGCGCTTTGCAGCGGCATTGCAGCGTCACGTGAGCGTGCGGCCACATTATCTGGGCGCCATCTGGCGTGACGAGACACTGCGCCAATCAGTGATCACCCAGCGCCCGGTGGCTTTGCTGGCTCAGTCAGACCCGTCCTGCCGGCAGTTTCACTCGCTGGCGGACAGGGTGAAGATAAGGTTGGAACAACTGCCACCCAGAAAATCCGGAATTGCAGCCTATTGGTACAAGGCCGTTCGTAGATCGGAGCAGGGTAGACCGACAGCAAAGCCCGCTAACGAACCCACGCCATCAAAAGCCGACCTTGGGACCCGGGTTCGGCAGGCCGTTGTCGAATTCGATGATCTTGTCTCTGATCCGTCATTGCCGCCAATGCTTCGTAATGAAGCATTGGCGGCCTGCTTTGCGCTGATTGGGCGCACGATGGACGACGACACCGTAGAGATTATCCAGACCGGATTGGCAGCACTTGACTGGGCAGCTCTGAGCGTTCCTCAACGAACCCACTTCGCCACTCATTTGCGACATTTGGCAGGCCAGGTCGCGCCCGAGTCTTCGAGGCCGGCAGGCGTCCAGTCTGTGATTCGAGGCTCTGACCGGGAGCCTCGTTACGATCAGGTTATATTTGGTGACCAGGAGCGTCTGCTGAAAGCCCTTCGCGAACAACCCAGCAACATCTCTCTGGACCACTTTCTGCGCGGGTTGGCAGGTAAGACGGATAACCGGTTCGAGGGTTGAAATTCAGCATTTTGAGGTTACTCTTCCCCGCTCATGTTCATGTTTTTTTGCTGCATGTCTTGTGGCTGTTATTCACAATGCGAGAATATTGATCTCCATCGTTGTCGATGTTTCAGTCAGAGTTTCTTCGCTTCCCGAACGAACGGCACCGGTATTTGTTAATATGACCCCCTTCCCATCCTAATAACGATTAAGCACTGCGAAATGAATGCTCCTTTTAAACTGAGGCCTTACCAGCAGGAAGCCGTTGATGCCACGTTGAAACACTTTCGCAAATCGGATGATTCTGCGGTTATTGTGCTGCCGACCGGTGCGGGTAAAAGTCTGGTCATTGCCGAGTTGGCCCGTCTTGCCCGGCGTAAAATTTTGGTGCTGACCCACGTAAAAGAGCTAGTTGAGCAAAATCACGCCAAATACCAGAGCTATGGGTTAACGGGCGGGGTCTTCTCCGCCGGGTTAAAGCGTAAGGAAAACCGACATCAGGTAACCTTCGCCAGTGTGCAGTCTGTTTCGGCAAATCTGGATCAGTTCAAGGATGAATACTCATTGATCATCATTGATGAGTGCCATCGGGTCAGTGGAGATGACAGCAGCCAGTATCAAACAATCATCGAGTTGCTACGGCAACAGAATGACTCCCTTAAAGTACTCGGGCTAACCGCCACACCCTATCGCCTGGGCATGGGTTGGATCTATCGCTATCACTATCGGGGCTTCGTCCGTAGCGGTAGTGATGAACAGACTAAGCCCTTTGGGCATTGTATTTATGAATTGTCGTTGAGCTATATGATTAGTTGGGGGTATCTCACCAGGCCTGAGTTGGTTAACGCGGCAGTGGCGCAATACGATTTCTCCACGCTGTCTCAGAACCGTTTTGGCGAATACGCCGAAAAAGACGTTAACCAGCTGCTGGGCAAACATCAGCGTGTGACCCGTGCCATTATTGAACAGGTGATGGAACTGGCCGTTAAGCGCAAGGCGGTGATGATTTTTGCGGCAACCGTGGACCATGCGCGGGAGATCACCGGCTATTTGCCGGAACACCAGACCGCCTTGATTACCGGCGCTACCGATCTGAACGAACGGGATTCGCTGATTCAGCGCTTTAAAAAACAGCAGTTAAAGTATCTGGTGAATGTATCCGTACTCACCACGGGCTTTGATGCGCCCCATGTGGACTTTATTGCCATTCTTCGCCCCACCCAGTCGGTCAGCCTGTATCAGCAAATCGTGGGTCGCGGTCTTCGTCTGGACGAGGGTAAACAGGATTGCTTGGTGATTGATTATGCGGGCAACAGCGTCAATCTGTACCACCCGGAAGTAGGGGAGAAGAAACCGAACCCCGATTGTGAACCGGTGCAGGTATTTTGCCCAGGCTGTGGTTTTGCCAATGTTTTCTGGGGCAAAGTAGATAGTGACGGCCATGTTATCGAGCATTACGGTCGCCGTTGTCAGGGGCTGCTAGAGCTTGCTGAAGGGGATGAGCCTGCAGCGCGGAACCGGCGCCCTGAACAGTGCGATTACCGTTTTCGTTTCAAGGAGTGCCCACACTGCGGTGCCGAGAATGATATCGCGGCCCGCAACTGTCAGCAGTGTAAGAAAGCGATTATCGACCCGGATGATCAGCTAAAAGACGCCCTGAAACTCAAAGATGCCATGGTGATTCGTTGCGCTGGGATTACATTAAGCGTCAATGACAGAAAAAAAGAGAGCAAACTAAGAATCACCTATCACGGTGAAGAAGGGGAAGAACTCAGCGAGTCTTTTGATTTCAGCAAATCGGCACAGCGCAACGTGTTTAACAAACTGTTTGGACGGCGTTTCGCGAATAGCCAGGCCCCGCAAGTGTTCAGCAGGATTGAACAGGTGCTTGAGATGCAAGCCTTGTTGCCTGCGCCGGATTTTGTCATTGCCCGCAAACAAAAGCACTACTGGCAGGTGCAGGAACGGATTTTTGATTATCAGGGTAACTATCGGAAGGCGTATTGAAGAGTAGTAGGCCCTTATGTGGTCAGGCACATCAGCGACAAGTCCTTCTCCAGCCGGTAAGTGTCAAAATCCCGGGCCAGAAATAGTTGGCCCTTGTAGTGTTGCATGGCTTCGGCTGCCAATTGGTTGATGTTGGGCGTGCCGCCCGGCGCGGACTGGTAGCGTGAGCTGAAGTGGGTAAGTACCAGGCTGGGCAACTGGGCCTGTTGAGCAAACCGGGCTACCTGTTCTGCGGAACTGTGCTGTGGCCAGGGCCCAACCCGGTCGGCCACGTCCTGAGTGTAGGTGGCTTCGTGAATCAGCGCATGGGTTCCCTTGCAGGCGTCGGTCAGCAGGTTAGGGTCGTCATTGTCGCCGGCGACGATCAGGCGGCGGGCAACGCGGGGAGCTTGTGTGTAATCGTCACTCCTTAGCAGGCGGCCATCCTTCTGCGTTACGTCATTGCCTTTCTGCAACTCCCCCCAGCTGGGCCCGGATTCGATGCCGTCCTCGTTCAGCTTGTCCTGTAACAGTTGTCGCTCAATGTTTCGCTCAGTGAACACGTAGGCACGGCAAGGTACTCGATGGGACAACGCCACGTTCGTCACCCCAAAGTCTTGATCCTTCCAGCAGAAGTCCGGTGCTTCGGAATCGATGAAGTTCAGGGTATAGCCGAGACTGGAGTCGCTGTTTTCGAGCGTTGCGTTGATGAAGCGTTGAGTTTGGACGGGGGCGACGATGTCCAAAGGTTCTGTGCGGCCCGGCATGGAGGCACTGGTGAGCAGCCCCGGCAGGCCGAAGGTGTGGTCACCGTGGATATGGGTGATGAATATCGCCCGCAATTGCATCACGGAGTAGTGAGCGCGTAGCAGTTGGTGCTGAGTGCCTTCGCCACAGTCCACCAGGTACCAGGGTTTGTGGCCAGAATGCGACAGGGCCAGGGCGGTTACGTTTCGTGAACGTGTCGGTGTTCCGGCAGACGTGCCCAGGAAGGTGAATTCCATCGTTCCTCGTTTTCGCTCAGTTTTGGGTCAACGCAAAACTGAGTAGCCAGCGGTTGCCGCGCTCAATCTTCGAAACCCGGTGTTGGTAAAGGTCCGGCCGGAAGAGTATGACTCTCCCAAACAGATTGAATACGTTTTTTTCGCAGATGAACTCACCGCCGGCTTTGGGCTTAACCAGTACGCAATTGAGCTTGTACAGCTGGCCTTCGGATAGCATGTCTACGTGGGGCACCACCTTGTGGCCCTCTGGGTAACGCACCAAGTAAACGCTCAGGCGCTTGGAGTAGAAGAGAATCCGGGTTTTTACGTTTAATGACATCGTTTGCGTGTTCGCCTGGAAGTGAGTTGCCTTTCAATTGTGCGCGCGGAGCGCGAGAATTTAAAGATGCCTCTGCAGTTCACACCTTCATGGTCATGATGCAGAAACTCCGTTAACTAAAGTAAACCAGATTTTATCATGTCGAACATGTCCAGAATTCGCGCCACAAACTGGTCTTTCGGGCGAAAGCTGCTTTGGGAGCTGATGGTAACGTCCCGCTGCAGGTGATCCATTAGTTTGTGCAAGCGCCGACGATGCAAACCGACCGCCGCCTGAACCGGGTCGAATATAACGCCGGAAAAAGCTGCAAACGCCGCCAATGAGCCCATGACAGCGATCATAACGCTGGCCGTCGTCGCCAGCGAAGGCTCTGGTGGAAACCAGCTGTAGTACCAACTGCCGAGGGTTCCACCAAGGATAAAGTCTTGGGCGGCCAGGGTCTCTGCGAGCATGGATGCGAGCACTACTCCGAGCCCAATGCCGCCCGGGGTAAACTTCTGGAATGCGAACGCGCCCAACACTGTGCATGAAATACTGTTGGTGATATCGGCAGACGCCGTCCGGGTCATCCGGTACTGACTGAGAGCGTCCGCGACCAGCGGTTCAATCAGGGTGCTAAATCGCTGGTGCTCGATTGGCTTGCAGCTATGGCGTTCATAGGCAGCCTCCAGTGCCTCAATCAGATATCCCTCCAGACGTGAGTCCTTCTGACCATTGTTCAACAGGTCCGCCAGAATAAGGTGCGAGATGTGCTGTTGTACTCGGGTGGTAAAACCGGCAGGTACACGATTTGCCAAACCGTGCAGCCACATCAGGCCTGTTCGTTTGGGAACTAGAATCTTCACTAGGCATACCAAGGCGTACACCGGCGCCCAGAGTAGGTTGATGGGTGCCCGCAGCATGTCCCATCCCAGCGCCATTCGGTTGGTTGCCAGGGCACCGGGATAATGGAAATGCCGGTCAATAAACGCCGGTACCCGCGCCCGGCAGTCGTCAAAGTAACGCTCGATGCCTGAGCGGATTGCCTGCTCTATCTCAACTTCGGAGACGTTGTGCTCGGGCGATGTGGCAATGGGCATAGTAACAAGCGCTTCAGCGTGAGCTTCTGTGATGATTCGCATCGACGAGATCTGGGAGGCTTCGGATACGTGAGGGTGCGTCTTTTCTGTCTCGGAATGATTTACAAAAATTAATAATTATAGTCCCGAAAAGCTCGCTGATAAGTACTGTGACTTATTGATGAGTAAACTAACTAAATCTAAGATATCGGACACAAATTAACCTATTTTTCCGAAGAGAAATACAATGGCTTATACACCTTTCACCGCTATCACCAATAGCCGTGATTTTCGTAACCAGTACCTGCGTAAAAGCTTTATTCTCTGGGCGCAAAAGCTTAAAGCGCATCATCAAACACGTCAGGAACTGGCCAAACCACTCGCCTTATGTGTGGCTGCGCTAGACCCGTCCGTTAATCAAACAGACTCATACGCTTCATAACGTTATCGCGTTTGATTTTCCAATGGAACATCGCACCAGATACATGCAGCACCAACAACGCTAAAATGATCCAGCTCAGCCATTCATGCAGCATAAAGAGCTGTTCAGAGAGCTGTTCGTCCTTGCCAATAAACCCGGGCAACTGCCAGAGGAAAAATTCAACCGGGAAATCGCCGCTGGCTGTGCCTGCCCAGCCGATTAGCGGCATGGCAATCAGTGCTAAATAGAGCAAGCTTTGGACGCTTGTACTGACGACTCTATCTAAGGCATTCAAGGGCGGTACATGGTCTGGCACTGCAAAAGCCAGGCGGGTAATAACACGCAGTATCATCAGCAGTAATATCAACACACCCAGCGTTTTATGGCCGCCGTAGAGCACATTGGTTAGCGTTTGGCCTAGTAGATCGACGGCGCCGTCAAAATCCAGAAAGCCAATCGTTAAGCCGCTGGCTAAAGAGAGCAACACCACGCCAGCCACTGACCAGTGGAGTAGCCGGTGCGGATAGGCATAGCAACCCTGTGCTTGCATACGGAACTCCTGATAACCATTTATTCCAGTGTAGTTTAGTCACTAAAATGGCTTTGTGCTGTTTAAAAAATCGCGAATAAATCGAAATTAATACTGTCTGCTCAGCCGGCAGGCGCCCAAAGGTTTTGTAACTGGCCAAGCAATGATGAGCTAACCCCCTGCTCGCCAAGGAAACCCATCACAATCGGTACAAATTGCTGGATCATGGCGCTGTTCATGCCCAGCGCTGAGAAGGTCGACTGCACTCCGCTCATGGACGAAATATTGGAGAGCAGACTTTTGCTCAGACTGCTGCCTCCCCCCAACAGGCTGGATAGGCCTGGAGCTTCGCTGTTGAGAGAGCTCATAGCGCCGGTGCCTAGCTGATTTTGCACCAGCTGCAACAATGCACCGGTACCACCCATTGCCTGAGCGTCGGTGACGCCAAGTTGACCCTTGAGCTGCCCTAGCAATGGCTGGGCTTCACCACTGACTTCCGTTGCTGAGAAAAGTGCTTGTGCTCCGCTGGACAAAGGGTCATTCAGACTGAAAGCGCCAGCGGTCGGTGCTAGCAGATAGATACTTGAAACGAATAGGAACTTCTTGAGAATAGCGTTCATTGGGGTGTCCTGGGGAATGTATAATCGACATAGTATTTTAAATTAGGGTGTCGGGGGCACAATTAAAGTCCAAGTTTCCCGGTTGTAATGTCCAAACAATAAACGGCACAAGACGCGTGCCCGGTATCAGGATCTGAAAGGAGAAATTCATTCAACCAGACAGAATTGTTCACCGCATCGAACGATGCTGAGGGGTTTTTTTGCATTACGCCGGAGGGTTCCAGCCGTGTTGATGACGGGTGCTTGAATTTTTCGCTAGTTTGGCGTTCTGGTTTCATTACGTTACAAATTCATCGCGGACATCGGGCAGCGGGTGAATTAATGTTAATGAGAGTGGGTTGGTCTTCTGAAATGCGTTTGGAATTTTTTGGATTTTTTGGTGAACTCGATGTATCGATTTTTTTTAATCATGATGTGTGCGGTGCTAACCGCAGGTTGCAGCAGTTTAAAGAACAGTGACTTTCTGAGCCGTACCGGTGACGCGCTGAGCAAAATCGGTCAAAGGAGTTCCACTGCCAGTCTTGACCAGGAAATCCAACCGCTTTTTGATCAACCCTACATTGATCCGCTGACGGAGTATCTGCAGCAATACGCGGATGATCCGGCCCGCACGGCCCTGCTCGGGCAAGTGAGACAGGAGCGCGAACTCCGCTGTGCCGTTACCGCCCGGCGTTACAATTCGGATGAGATCACCAAAACCGGCCTGACGTTGTATCGTCGTGGTTATAACTTTTCCTGTTCGCAGGATGTGGCGGCTTATGAAGCGCGGCTCGAAGCCATGCAGCAGTCGCCAAAACCTGCACGGCAGTCTGCTGGTGAGCCCGTGAACGATGGTCGGGAAGTACGCGATGCTGAACGGGCTGAACTGGAACGGCATGTCGACAGTACGAGAACCTACGCCGCAGACGACGCTCGGAAAGTTGTGGTAACTCCCAAAGCTGCCGTCTCCCCCCAGCTTAACGATTGCTACCTGCTCACCCGAATTCGTAACTTCAGCAGTGCCCTGAAAGCCTGTCGCGGCCTGGCCGACGATGGCGTTTTGGGTGCGCAGGCGAGCATGGCGCAGATTGAGAGCGCGCTGGGTAATCACGAGTCAGCTTTTAGCTGGGCACTGAAGGCCGCGCCTGAATCCGGTCAGGCCGCTAACCTGCTGGGCGAGATTTACGTTCAGGGGCTCGGCGTTGCTCAGGACAAAAACGCGGCCAAGAAGTGGTTCAGAACTGCGGTTGAGCTGGGCCACGCGGGGGCTAAAATTGCTCTCGGCAATCTGATGTCAGCCAATGCCATTTAAACAGCTGCTACGGCCAGTTTTGTTCAGATGTACACGGTCACATCTGGGCTTCTGGAGAAGCAGTTACGCCATGCACTCTATCATGGGGCTGCTACTTCTGCTGATCGCGCTTTTCGCTGTTGGTATGTTCCTGTTATCTCACCTGAACCTGAGTTACTCCCAGCAGGCGATGTATGAGTTGCGCCGGGATCAGATCCGCGATGTATTCTTTACGGGACTGGTCCGCATTGACGCCCACCAGATTGCGCTGGAACGGCAGGTGGCCACTCTGGCGACCATCGGCGAGACATTCTATAACTTATCGCGGGAACAGGCGGATTCGCCAAACGCTCAGCGCCAACTGCAGGTTCAGCTTGAAAAAACGCTGCAGAGCCTTCTTCAGAGCGAGGCCGATGTCTCTGGTGCGGGTCTGTGGTATCAGCCGGGGATTGTAGCGCCAGCCGATGAACGCTACGCGCCTTATCTGGTAAAAGCCGGAAGTGGCGGCCTCAGAGTGCAGTCACAATCAACCGATTTCAGGCAAACCCGCTGGTATGATCTGACCCTCGGGGCGGACAGCCCCCGCGGTCCCGCGTCGGGCTCGACCGTTTACTGGTCACCGGTGTACTTTGACATGGCAACTGAGCGGGCTGTTCTCACCCTTGCCCAGCCGGTGGTCAATGCTGCGGGTGAGTGGATTGGTGTCGCGACCATTGACTGGGCTTCAGGTCAGGTTGTAGATCTGGTCAGCCGTATGGAGGTCACGCAAAACAGCTTTTCTTTTCTTAATGACCGCAACAACCGAAACCTGTCCAGTCTCAGTCAAAACGAAGATCCGGTTCAGGAGCAGGAAATTATAGATGCCGTTCTGGCAGCGAATCTTTCGGGAAATAATCCGGATGCGTTACCCGCATCAAGTGATGTCCAGACCCCTCAGAAACGTCTGCGCACACGTAAGCTGGACGTAGGCGGGCGACTCTATGAGCTGTATTACGCCACAACACCGGCGGGTATGGTTTATGGGGCTGGCGTGCCAAACGATGAAATTGACCGGGTGCTTGCGCCCATGCGCGACACCAATTACCGGATACTGTTGATCACGGGCTCGGTTTTGCTGATTCTGAGCTTTTACCTGCTGTATCGGATTATGCAGCTCATGCGTGAATTGCAGGCCTCCTACACAGACGTTCTGACCGGCCTTCCCAATCGTGTGCGCCTGTTGCGAGATCTGCAAGACCGGCAAGGTGGCTGCCTCATCCTCCTGAACCTGGATCGTTTCAAGGAAATTAACAGCCTGTTTGGCAATGAATGTGGCGATGCTGTGCTGTTGGCCATGCGCAAGCAGGTGCGCTCGTTTATTCAGACCCACTCGCACCCTTTTGGGCTTTCACCCGAACTTTATCGCCTGTCCAGTGATGAGTTTGCACTCCTCGGTCCTGATGTTGCTGAGTCCCGGGTGCGCACTTTCGCCGGTGAGCTGACCGAATTTCTGTGTGCGCAGAGGGTTATCTGGCAGCAGCAGGCGTTATGTCTGAATACCAGCGCGGGCATTGCCTTCCACAAAGAGGGTAATGCCGATGCAGCACCGGACCGTTTGCTTAACCAGGCAACTATTGCTGTTTTGCAGGCGCGGGAGCAGATGCGTAAGTACCTGTTTTATGATCAGAGCCAGGAAGTTGAAAAAAGCTACGAGAAAAACATTTACTGGGCACGGCGCCTCAAGACGGCGATCGAAACCAACGCATTGCGGCCGTATTTTCAGCCGATTCACGACAACCAGCAGGGCACAGTCACCAAGTATGAGTGCCTGGTGAGGATGGAAGATTCCGAGCATGGTGTGATCGCCGCCGGGCAGTTCATCGAAGTGGCCAATAAACTCCGGCTTAACCGGCACATCACCCGAATCATGGTAGAAAAGGCGTTCGCCGCTTTTGCCACGCAGCCTCAGGAGTTTTCCATCAACCTGTCCTACGTGGATATTACTGACCCGGAAACCCTCGCTCTGATTCTGGAGCATCTGCGGGCGAGCAATATTGGTGAGCGGGTGATCTTTGAGATTCTCGAATCTGATGGCATCCGCAATTACGGCGACGTCTTGAGCTTTATCGAGAAAGTAAAGTCCTTTGGGTGCCGAATCGCCATTGACGACTTCGGCACCGGCTATTCCAATTTTTCCCATTTGCTCAAGATGAACGTGGATTTTATCAAGATAGACGGTAGCCTGATTCGCTATCTGGCCCAAGACCACACGGCGTTTCTTGTGACCAAGGGGATTGTGCAATTTGCTCGAAGCATGGGGATCAAAACAGTGGCAGAATTCGTGCACAGCGAAGCGGTGCAGGAACGCGTGGTGGAGCTGGGCATTGATTTCTCGCAGGGGGAATACTTCGGTATGCCTGCGGCGGAGCTATTAAGTCGAGACGGGAGAAGACGAGGATAAATTGAGCCAGTAGCAGAAAGTCCTGTTTGAGGTCTTAAAACGGGTGGGACATGGAGTTGCTCTGCTGAAGCGTTTAATCTCTTATTCCAGAAATTGTAGGCAGTGATCGAGGGGGCAGCCGTTGGGTTTTGATTTGTCGACGTCCTTTCAGCCTCTTATTTGGTAATGTGGCACAGGGTGCGAATCGGGTACTTGCATGCTACAAATGACGTAACGTTTTTGAGGGATTGCCATGAAGACCATTATTTCCGAAGAGGCGGTGGTAGAATTTCTGCAGTCCAATTCGGCCTTTTTGGAACGCCCTCACCATCGATCTGGCAAGATTTCGATGACGTTTATTATCTTGTAACACTTCTGTAATGTAAGTAAATTCACGGCTTATAAAGCCAGGCAGTCAATCTGGAGAGGCCGAATGCAACTATTGTCGCCGAGTCGCCGCTTCAGCGACGATGCTTACGATAAACACGGTATATTGAGGAAGGAAATCTACGAGAAGGAACTGGCACGATTAGAGGAGGAGCTGGCCAAGCTCCAGCGCACCATTACCGACGAAGGCCTGCGCATTGTGGTTTTATTCGAGGGCCGCGACGCCGCTGGCAAAGGCGGAACCATCAAACGCATTACCGAGAAGACGAATCCTCGTATTGTGCGTACGGTCGCACTTGGCAAACCGTCCGATCGCGAGCGCAGTCAGTGGTACTTTCAGCGATACGTGTCTCACCTGCCTGCGTCGGGAGAGATGGTGCTGTTTGACCGCTCCTGGTACAACCGGGCCGGCGTTGAACGGGTGATGGGGTTCGCTTCGGCCGAGGAGGTCGAGCTGTTCATGCACACCTGCCCCGAATTCGAGCACATGCTTGTCGAGGAAGGCATTATCCTGCTGAAGTACTGGTTCTCGGTCAGCGAGGAAGTTCAGGAACAGCGCTTCCAGGCCCGTGCCGCCGACCCTACCAAGCGCTGGAAGATCTCCCCGATGGATCTCAAGTCGCGCGAGCTGTGGGCCGAGTACTCAAATGCCAAAGACGAGATGCTGCGCTATACGGATTTACCTTACGCGCCGTGGCGGATGGTGGATGCCGACGTCAAGCGCCATGCACGGCTGAACTGCATCAGCAACCTGCTGGAGCAATTCGATTATAGTCGCGATTTGCCGCCAGTTCCGGATCTGCCTCCGCGCGAATGGGCGCACGACGATAACCGCACGGCGAAGCCCCACGAGTCTTATATCGATCGTTTGTATTGAGGGCTTTCGACGGCCGTTGGGTTTTGATTTGTCGACGTCTTTGCAGCCTCTAATATGGTGATGACAAACACACCTATTTCTTCGTTTAATGTGAACCTAACCCCCTTAATTTATGAAATAGGAGTTCAACAATGGCGGAATTATCACTCAAAGAACAACTGAGCAATGCGGTAAAAGACGCGATGCGAAATAGGGAAAAGTTTCGGCTTGGCACCCTGCGGTTGGTTCAGGCTGCGGTTAAACAGATCGAGATTGATGAGCGCCGCGAGGTGAATGACGAGGACGTTCTGAAGGTGCTGGACAAAATGCTCAAGCAGCGTCGCGATTCTGCCAGTCAATACGACGATGCCGGCCGCAAGGAGCTGGGCGACATCGAGCGGGACGAAATGGTGGTTATTGAGGAATTCATGCCCGCCGCCCTGACTGAGGACGACCTGGACGGCTTGGTCCGTGCGGCCGTCAGCTCAACCGATGCTCAGGGAATGCAGGACATGGGGCGGGTGATGAACGAGCTTCGCCCCCAGGTACTTGGTCGGGTAGACATGGGCCATCTGGGCAAGAAAGTGCGGGCCGCGCTGGCTTGACACCTTCTTGTGAATTTGCAGAATTAAGAGGCGAATGGAGGTCTGTGTTTTGAATACAATAGGGAATGATTTCATCCCTAAAGTGATTCGGGCTCTCCTTCGCTTCCCTCATAGCTCAGGCTCCAGCCAATGCTTCAAAATCCTACACTCCGGCCAAGGCCGTTCAAAGTGCTCTGCTCGCGGGGCTCAAACTATTCCCGAAAATCTGCCCTGATTTTATGTCTTAATCGGGCAGGCCCATACGCTTTATAGCGCTACCGCGTTTTATTTTCCAGTGGCACATTGCACCAGACACATGCAGCACCACAAAGTCGCCGAGCAATGAAAAGGTGGCAACGGTTTTGTATTTCGTGCGGTGGGTCTCCGGAATGATTTCATCTGCGATCAACAGCAACAAGCGGACGGGCGGTGCCAAATTCGTCGAGGTGATACGGATTTTATACGTAAACAAGATACCCATTGTAAAAGCGAAGCAAACCGGTCCGGAGCCCGACGGGACCTCCGGACCGGTTGCCGTCTATCAGCCAGCGACGTCGAAGCGGTCGTGCATCATCACTTTGTTCCAGGCAGCAACAAAGTCTTTGACCAGCTTCTCGTGGCCGCCTTTCTGCGCGTAGAACTCGGCCAGCTGACGCAACTGCGCGTTGGCACCGAAGATCAGGTCACAGCGTGTGGCCTTGAATTTCGTGTCGCCGCTCTTGCGATCATCCAGCGTGAATTCCATGCCTTCCTCGTCGACTTTTTTCCACTCAAACTCCGGGCTTGTCAAGTTCACGAAGAAGTCGTTGGTTAGCACACCCGGCTTGTGCGTGAACACGCCGTGTTGCTTGTAATGACCGTCCGAGTTGATGTCCAGCACGCGCAGACCACCGGTGAGAGCCGCCCACTCCGGCGCGCTCAGACCCAGCAAGGCAGCACGATCAAGGAAGATCCGCTCCGGCGAGACGTTGTAGTTGACGTCGTGTCGATGGAAATTACGGAAACCGTCTGAGACCGGCTCTAGCCAGCGAAAGGTCTGCTCATCGGTCTGTTCAACCGTTGCGTCGTTACGACCCGGTGTGAAGGGCACCGTCACGTTGATACCGGCGTCCTTTGCCGACTTCTCGACACCGGCGCAGCCGGCGAGCACGATCAGATCGGCTAGCGCGACCTTCTTGTTGCCCGACTGGGCAGCGTCGAAGTCGCGCTTGATGCCTTCCAGCGTGTTGACGACCTTATCCACTTCCCCCGGGTTGTTAACCGGCCAGTCCTTCTGGGGTGCAAGGCGGATGCGGGCGCCGTCGGCACCACCGCGCTTGTCGGAGGTGCGGAATGTTGAGGCGGCGCCCCAGGCCACACCGATCAGCTCGGAGACGCTCAGGCCAGTGTCCAGAATCCTGTCCTTCAATGAGGCAATATCGTTGTCGTCGACCAGATCGAAATCCACAACCGGGATCGGGTCCTGCCAGATCAGATTTTCCTTGGGTACTTCCGGGCCGAGATAACGCGACTTCGGGCCCATGTCACGGTGCGTGAGCTTGTACCATGCACGCGAGAACGCGTCAGTGAAGTAATCGAAGTCCTCGAGGAACTTCTCGCAAATCTTGCGATAAGACGGGTCGACCTTCAGCGCGATGTCGGAGGTCATCATCATCAACGGGTGATCGACGCCCTTCAGATGCGCGTCGGGCGTACGCGGGGCGTCAGTGTTCACCGGCGTCCACTGCAAGGAGCCTGCCGGGCTGCGGGTTTGTTCCCACTCGAACTTGAACAACGATTCGAGATAATCGTTATCCCAGACCGTTGGGTTCGGGGTCCAGGAGCCCTCGATACCATTAGTCATCGTATCTTCGGCTTTGCCCTTGCCACGCGGATTGTGCCAACCCAGGCCCTGCGCTTCCATGGGCGCCCCTTCCGGCGCGGCACCGATCTGATCCGGCGGCGTCATGCCGTGCGATTTGCCGAAGGCATGGCCACCGGCGATAAGGGCTACGGTTTCTTCGTCATTCATGGCCATGCGGCCAAACGTGATGCGGATATCGACTGCCGAATCTTCCGGAATACCCTTCTTGGCCGATCCTTCTGGATCGACGTAGATCAGGGCCTGATTTGAAGCGGCCAGCGGCGCTTCCAGATCGTAATCCTCGTCGCCGGCTTCACCGGTCCAGCGCAGGTCACGGTTGACCATCTGGTCCGGATGACCTTCCAGCGGGCCGTGCGGGGCATCCTCCGGTTTCTTGCCGAACCAACCCTCCGGGCCCCAATAGGTCAAGGTGTCCGGCTCCCATGCGTCAATGCGACCGCCGGCAAAGCCGAAAGTCGGGAACCCCATGATTTCCAGCGAGCAGTTGCCCGTGAGCACGATCAGATCCGCCCAGGAGATGGACTCACCATACGTCTGCTTGATGGGCCAAAGCAGACGACGGGACTTGTCGACGTTGCCGTTGTCCCACCAGCTGTTGATCGGCGCGAAACGCTGCATGGCTTCGCCGGCACCGCCACGGCCGTCCGCGATGCGATACGTACCGGCGGAATGCCAGGCCATGCGGATCATCTGCGGGCCATAGTTGCCGTAATCGGACGGCCACCAGTCCACCGACGACGTCAACAGTTTTTTGATATCCTTCTTTAGCTCGGCCAGATCCAGCTTGTTGAAGGCGTCGGCGTAGTTGAAGTCCTTGCCCTGGGGATTGGCTTCGCGCGGGTTCTCGTGAAGCAGTTCAACCTGCAGACGGTTGGGCCACCAGTTCGGCAGGGTCGGCTCGGAACCTGCAGCGCCGCCCACCGTATTACCGGCGAAGGGGCACTTGCCTCCGATTTTGATTTCTTCGCTCATACTAAGCTTCCTTTTATAATTGACGACTGCCTTGCTACCGTATGCCAGCGTCGTCGAGTTGCGGTTGCTGCTCGCGCTTGACCGCGCCAGCACGCACACAGTAAGCGGCCTCAAACCGTCGTACTTTCCTCGGAGCTACGTGTGTCGCTTAGACAAGCAAGGCGCATCATGCAGACGTAAAGCGCCGCCCGTGCGCCCGTAGTTCCTGGTTGGCGGTCGAAATTTTTTATTTGCCACGAATATGATCATTGGCGATTGGCTTGAATGAGTCAAGAAAACGCCAACGCTGAGAAATTATCGGATCGATAGAGTCAGTCAATCGTTTGCCCAGTACCTGGAAAACCGGGACAGATTTATTTCCTGAGATTAAAAGTATAACCAGGCCAGGCATAACCGCCGCTTCTGGGCTGGCCTTTCGCATTGCGTGTTCCGGCCTGTACTGGCAGCGTTATGAGTTGCTGTGAACCCTGCTATTGTGCGGGGGAAAAGGAGTTTGGGCCCAGAACTCCTCTGGTTGGTACGCAGATCATGACGAACGTCGTTTAGCTTCGATCACGGACAGCAAAGGCGTGGCGTTTAAGGTCTTTGATAATCTCGGGCACCTTGAAGCAGAAACTTCAAGGCCGCTTTTAAAAGGTAAATAACGACATTCATTTACGGGGTAGTCTGTTCCAGCACGCCATTCGGATACCGATGCAACAACCTGCGCTTCAAGACGGTATCTAACTCCTAGACTTCTGCTTTATCCCGATTACGCGTAATTTAGACTTTCTCTCCCGCAGTACCCACGTATTCTCCTGCGACGCTTCCTGTCAGCTGTTTTCCCTGCCACTGCATTCCGTTCATGTTTCTGAAGGAGTCTGGTCGATGTTTGATGATCGCAATGTTGCCCTGATGACCGGTGGAACCCATGGCATAGGCAGAGGCACTGTGGCGTATCTGCTGAAGCGGGGCTGACGTTGGCGGAATGGCAGAAACGACTGGATGTGCTGCCACCAAGGCCGGGCCGGTAAACCCGACGACATCGCGGCAATGGTGCATTATCTGATGTCTCCCCAAGCGGGGTTTATCACCGGACCAAACATCGTGGTGGATGGCGGCATGGTGCGCGAGATGGTCTACGAAGAGTAGGAGTCATCTCTGGCAAACAATCATCCCCTTTTTCCTTCAGCATGGAGTTTCGCAGTCGACCTCATAGGATGGCACGGTGCGTGCGCTAACGAACAGACAGACAAACGTAGGTCAGATCATAGTTGCCTTTGTCCTTAACAGCTTTGTTGTCGAGGGGCATAACATCTGCTCAAGCACACGAAGTTTGGCTGGACGCATCGCCCTATTAATCTGATATGGGCCCGAGCGTTAAATGTTAACTTCATATTGAAAAGAGGCTTATATGACCATCCTTCGCACCCTCACAACCAGCGTAGTCATTGCTGCCATGCCAACTTTCGCTTTCTCGCAGGGCACTACGGCACCGAATGCCGATCTTCCTGCTGTCGTGCTGGAGCAGACCACACAGCAGTTCATCGATAGCCTGAAAGGGTCGACGCCAATTAACCAGCTGCCCTATGAGAAGGCGCGTCAGGTCTTGATCGATACCCAGGCCAAGGGCAACACCACCATGCCCGACGCGGACGTGAAGGAGATGATCCTCAAGGTTGGTCCCACCGGTGAGGTGAAGGTCTATACCGTCCGCCCTGCGGGCAATAAAGGCAAGTCACTGCCGGGCGTTGTTTATTTCCACGGCGGCGGTTGGGTGCTCGGCAACTTTGCCACCCATGAAAGATTGATGCGTGATCTGGCGGCACAGGCGAATGCCGCGATGGTTTTTGTGGAATACAGCCCCGCACCCGAGCAGAAGCATCCCGTTCAGCTGGATGAGGTCTATGCCGTGTTGAAGTACGTTTCAGAGAACGCCGCCGAGTTCGGCATTGATGCCAATCAACTGGCCATCGCAGGCGACTCGGTCGGCGGTCAGATGGTAGCCGTAAGCGCCGTGCGCGCCAAAGTCGATGGTCTGGCGCTCGACTCAATGGTCCTGTTCTACCCGGTCACCACCGCAGACCTGACTAGTCACTCGTACGAGTTGTTCGCAGAGGGGCCTTGGCTCACCAAAGCCAGCATGGCGTGGTTCTGGGAGGCCTACCTGGAAGAGGATACTGACATCGGCGATCCCTCGGTTTCGCCGCTGAACTACGGTGCGGAAGAACTTGCAGGCCTGCCGCCAGCGCTTGTCATCACCGACGCCAACGACGTGTTGCGCGATGAGGGTGAGGCCTTTGCGTCTAAGTTGACGTTGGCCGGAGTGAAGACGCAGAGCACGCGTTACAATTTCACGACGCATGATTTTGTGATGCTCAACGCCTACGCGCAGACGCCTGCGACGACGGCGGCAATAACTGAGGCGGCAAACTTCCTGAAGGATCACTTCAAGGAATAACTGGAACACAACAAGGTTGCCGCCGACATTCACTTCGGACAGGCGGCTCCAGTTGCGATCCAAAATTTTGTCAATTCGCCAAAAATTTCCTGCGTGCCGGGAGCTGGGGTGCGTCCTTTACCCGGGTTCCACGCCCAACCAACAAGGCCGTCGGAGGCATTGTGTTCCTGGATCTCTGCAAGCGTCCGGTTACCGTTGCGTTCCGGATCCTTCAGCTGAGTGCAGATCTCGCCGACGCTGAGCCCAATCCAACCCATGCTGACAGGAGGCAGATGCCACGGCTGATGGCCAGGAATGCTCCCTTCGCCGCCGACAAAATCGACGTTCTCAGCACCGTGGCAGGATGAGCAGTGCAGCCCTGGAGGGCCAAAGCCAGCCTCATTCCAACGCACAACGGGTGGGTTGTGAGGCCGCATCTCATCACCCTGCATCGGAAGATTTCCGACGGGATGGCAGTTCATGCAGCGGGGGTGGGTGATGACCTTCGCCATTTCATTGAACAAAGCTTGCGAGCGTTCAGACGGGTCTTCAATGTTTTCGAACTCACCGGGACCGCGTAATTCCTCTGCCGCGACCGGTGTGGCCAGAACGACGGCCGCGATTATCAGGCTTGTCACGCGCATGTCAGGACTCCAACGCTTTGAGAACGTCTTGCGGACGCATCGGGATAGACCGTAAGCGGGCTCCCGTTGCATGAAATATTGCATTGCCAATGGCAGGCGCCACGCCGATGACGCCCGGCTCGCCAAGGCCGACCGGCATGTAGTCGTTCGTCACGAAGTCGATATGGAGTTCGGGAACCTGATGCATGCGCATCGGTGTGTAGGTATCAAGATTTTGATCGCGTGGCAGGCCGTTTTCGATTTCAGTGCCTTCGTGAATTGCCATAGAAGCCCCCCACAGAAGTGCACCCTCTGCCTGGGCAAGCGCTCCATCCGGATGCGCCAACGTGCCCGCATCAATACTGGCCCAGAGATGCTGCAACGTTACCTCGCCGGTGTCGCGGTCAACGCGAACTTGCGCGACGGTGGCGATCCAGGTGGGCATTGCACGTTCTTGGCCGGCGGTAATAGCGATGCCCATGCCGGTACCCTCTGGAAGGTCCTCCCGCTTGGCCCATCCCGACTTTTCAACCACACGATCGAGCACTTCGCGCAGACGCGCAGCACCGCCAACGGCGTGCGGAGCTTCACCGGCGTTGCGGCCTGAGGCATTCAGCAAAGAACGCCGGAAAGCCGCCGGGTCCTGTCCAAGTTTGTTGGCGACCTCGTCCATGTGCGTTTCAACAGCCCAAAGCGTATAACCCGGGGCGACCGAGCGTAGGTTGCCAGGCAGAAAGGTTTCGTGCACTTTCTCGTTCTTCACTGTGCGAACACGTATGGTCTCGGCCGTATACCAGTGATCCGCACCGCTGATTGAGAATGGGTCGACCTTGCCTCCGTTTATGCCGTCAGCCAGGAAGGCGGGCGCGATCGGTGCAGTGGACCAACCTGCAGCACAAGCGTGGTCGTAAGCCCGCATCGCTCCGCTTTCATCCGTGACTGATCTGATTTTTTGCACAGTTGGAGAGCGAGGGCAGTCGAACTGTGCGTCGTCGGGACGGGCCATGACCATTTTGACCGGACGGCCGATGGCTTTTGCCGTCAGCGCCGCGGGGACCACGAAGTCACAAAAAAGACGTCGCCCGAACCCGCCTCCGAGGTAAGACGTCTCGAATACGAGGTTCGCCGGGTCGATCTCCAATGCTTTAGCGACAAGGGGTAATGTCAGTGACTGCCATTGATTCCCTGCGTGCACGCGCCACGTGTCACCATCCTGCCAGACAAGCGCGTTGCCGGGTTCGAGCTGCATGTGAAGCACGGTATGGGTCTGGTAAAGCCCCTCGTGCACTTTCTCGGCAGTGTCGAGCACGGCATCGGGCTCGCCCTCGAGCACGAAGAGTGACCCGGCGGTGTTGTCGTTTACCAATCGTTCGCCTTCGGCCAGCAGGTCTGCCTCGTTCGTGTCTTTGCCCGAGCCGCCTTCCCAAGTGACGTTGAGCAAATCGACAGCCTTCGAAGCGGCGGTCCAGCTTTCCGCTACTACGACCAGCCAGCCTTGGCAGGTGTTGGTAGGATCGTTGATTTCAACCGTCTGAATGTATCCCGGAACGGCTTTCGCGGCGGTGTCGTCCCAGTTTGTGACCCTGCTACCAAAGCGGACGGGCGGCATCACCGGACGGGCATACACCATGCCGTCGATGGTGCGATCGATGCCGTAGATCGCGCTGCCGTCGACCTTTGCCGGCACGTCACGTGCGACGGTGTCGCGGTTCAAAAGTCGCCGTTCAGACGCGGGTTTCAGCTCGATCGCTTTTAGCTCTTCTTTGCTAAACTGGCGGTCGACGGAGCCGCGGGCCACAAGCTCACCGTAGCTGATCGATTGTTTACCGTGGATTACCTTACTTTTGCGTGCGATGCATTCCGCGGCAGGCACGCCCATTTCACGGGCTCCCGCTTCGATCAGGGCCATGCGTCCGGCAGCGCCGGCGCGGCTGAAGGCAAAAAAGTTGTGGTTCACCGACCAAGAGCCACCCGTGATCATGTAACCCCACTTGGGGTCCGTATCCACGTGGACAAACTCGACGTCGTCCCAGTCTGCTTCAAGTTCCTCAGCGATGATCCGGGACAGCGCCGTACCAACGTGCTGACCCATCTCCGCCATATGGATGTGCATAGTGATTTTGCCATCGGCTGCAATCGCATACCACACCGTCGGCTGGAACCCTTCGCCCATGGCTTGCCCTACCGGGGCGCGTGCGAAGGCCAGAGTGCTTAGAACCCCGGTGGTAACACCGGCGCCTGCGAGGGCAAGGAACCAGCGGCGCGTCATTGAAAAATTCGAGTGCTGGGTCATTGTGTGTTCCCTTCGTTCTGGGGTGCTGCGGCAAGTTTGATCGCCTTGCGAATCCGGATGTACGCCATGCAGCGACACAGATTCCCCGCCATACCTGCAGAGATTTCTTCGTCTGTCGGCTCCGGGCTTTCGGCAAGCAACGCGGCCGCTTGCATGATCTGACCAGACTGACAGTAGCCACACTGGGGCGCCTGCGCTTCAATCCAGGCAGCCTGAACCGGGTGAAGTTCGCCCTGGGCCATACCGGCGGAGGCTGCCAAACCTTCAATTGTTACGACGTCGGCACCCTCAATCGACGAAATCGGTGTAACACAGGATCGACGAGCCTGGCCGTAAACGTGAACGGTGCAAGCGCCACACTGTGCAATGCCGCAGCCAAACTTTGTCCCAGTCATGCCAAGTTCGTCGCGCAGAACCCATAGCAGCGGGGTATCGCCTGGAACGTCGACCGCCACCGATCGTTTATTGAGCGTAAATTTGACCACGTTTCATTCTCCTGTCGGTGGCGCGACATCCGCCCGATTTTTATCTTCGTGTGATGAGCAAGTGACCTGTGTGGGGTCTGTTCGCTAGCGAACACTCTGACCACAAAACCGGGGCAGAAGTGCTGTTCGCCTTTTCTGGCGTCCTTGGTAAGGATTTCAGGAAAATAGAAAAATTGGAACAGATTTATTTAAGGATTTACTACGCTATTAACTGACAATCGCCCGTCAAAAACCAACAGTGTCACTTCAGCACGGACGGCCGGTTATTCAGCCACCGCGCGCCCCAAAAACCGCTTCACCGTCAAGCCTTGAAATAGAATGGAAAACACCACCACCACGTAGGCCATCGGTAGAATCAGATCCCGCTCCGGCCCTGCGGGTAGCGCCAATGCCAATGCAACGGAGATGCCGCCCTTCAGGCCACCCCACGTTAACGCCAGAATGGAGCTGGAGGTATGTTCCTGGAACGGTTTTAACGCCATCACGGGAACACCCACCGCCACCAGTCGCGCCAGAAGCACCAGCGGAATCGCTGCAAGTCCGGCCAACAGCACCGGTAATTCAAACGTGACAATCAGGACTTCAAGACCAATCAGCAAAAACAGGACCGCGTTCAACACTTCATCGATCAATTCCCAGAACGTATCCAGTTGCTGCTCGGTTTTTTTGGACATTGCATATCGTCGACCATGGTTGCCGATCATCAGTCCCGCGACCACCACCGCTAACGGGCCGGACATATGCAACCTGCTGGCGAGCGCGTAGCCGCCTGCTACCAGGGCAATGGTTACGAGAATTTCGACCTGATAATTGTCGAGCCGGCGTAGTAGGTAATACCCCACCCATCCCAGTATAAAGCCCAACACCAATCCACCCACCACTTCCTCCAGAAACAGCAGGCCAATGCCCTGAAATGTAGCCTCTCTGTCTCCCTGTGCAATGCCTAGAATGGCGATAAACATGACCACCGCAACGCCATCATTGAATAGGGACTCACCCGCAATTTTGGTGGACAAGGCTTTCGGTGTGTCCACCGATTTAAGAATGGCCAACACCGCCACAGGGTCGGTGGGCGCCACCACGGCGCCGAAGAGCAGACAGTAGATAAACGGCAATGGAATAGTGAGCCAACCCAGCACCACCCACATGGCACATCCCACTAAAAATGTGGTGACCACGACACCCAGAGTCGCCAGCAGCGCCACCAGCCATTTCTGGTCGGCCAGATCGTCAAGATTTACGTGCAGGGCACCGGCAAACAACAAAAAACTCAATAAGCCGTTCAGCAACGTTTCACCCAGGTCAACCTGCGCAATCAGCTGCTCTGCCCAGTGGGTCAGATCTTGGCCGCCCAGGTGGTTGATACCGACCAGAGCCAACGAAAACGCCAGCGAAAATGCCATTATGGCAATACTCGTTGGTAAACCGATAAACCGAGCATTGATGTAACTGAACAATGCGGAGAGGCTTAGTAGGATGGCGACGATTTCAAACAGTGTCATGTATTCCTCAGAAAAACCGGGACAGAATTTTTGTCACCCGCCCAATAAAACGGCGGCCCAGATCACAAGCACCACTGCTGTAACCACTATGACAGCAGACACTTTGTGACGCTCGAAGATGGCTTGCGCGTGATTGCCGGCAATAAGAACCAGCATTCCCAGACCATAGTATCTCACTGCCCGGGACAAAGCAGACGCGAGCATAAACAGGAAGAAGGAATAACTCGTGGCCCCAGCTGCGAGAATGGCAATTTGAAACGGAATCGGAATAACCCCGACACTTATAATGAACCAGAATCCGTCCACCTCCAGCGGAATGGGTATGAGAATGGATTCAAGAAAAGACGCAATACCCAGCCCCCAGAAAGCGTGCCGGGAGTAGATCAGTCGTATCGCCCAACTTTTAATGCGTGCCAGTTCCCCGGGGGAGGGCGTGCAGCTCTATCTGTCATTATGTTTTCTGAAATAAGTAATCATGCTGGCAGTGGTGGACTGAAAGACGTGACACTAGTATATGGGTATTCGGTGCAGCAATACGGGAAATCGGGACTGAGTCTGTGCTCCGGAAAATAAATCTGTGTCGACTATCTGGCTGGCTTTTCTCGATAGTGCCTGTGCCGTAGACTTTGACGATGTTCGAGGAAATGAGTTACACAGCCCTGGCGGGCCAGATTGTCAGCTTTATTGCGCTGGGCTTCTGCATTGTTGGCTTTACCAGCAAGCACGATGACCGGCTGATGATGCTGTTGATTGCGGCGAATGTGGCCTTTGCGTTGCAGTTTGCGCTGTTTGGTAGTTGGACGGCGGCGATCCTGAGCTTTCTGGTGATCGGCCGCATTATGCTGGCGCGGCGCTATATGGGCAGCTGGCAGGTGATGCTGGTGGTATTGGCTGTAAATCTAGTGGCTGCGTTACTGACCTGGCGCAGCCCGGTAGATTTTTTCGCCATTGCGGCGGCTATTTTCGGCACCCTGGGCATGTTCATGCTCAGGGGTATTCCCATGCGGCTGATGCTGGCCGCCGCCGCGGTTGCCTGGATGCTGAACAATATTGCCATCGGTTCGGTGGGCGGTACGCTGGCGGAAGCTATGGTACTGGTCGTTAACTTCATTACCATATACCGGCTGGCGAAAATAAAACGGCGTTATCCCGAGGCTTTCGAGAAAGCAAAAGAGTCAGGCACCTAGAAAACCCAGGTGCCTGAGCCACCAAGGCGTTCGCAAACGTGTTTGTGAAACATGAAATCGACCGGTCGCGCTGTCCAAATGTTGGCGCAATGGTCATGCCGCATTTTCCCTTGCACGCGAATCAATCGCTCTGGTTTAAATCTGATGCTTGCGCCGCTGTACTCCAAGCCCAAATAGACCCAGGCCCAACAAGGCAATCGTTCCAGGTTCAGGGACTGTCACCGATGTGCCTGTGCCAACCAGCTTTGATGAGCCCACTCCATCAAAGGCTCCGCCTTCAATACTTTGCACGCGCATGCCCACTCTCTGGTTCGAGAACTGGGTCTGGTCCAGACCGACAATCGTCAGATCAAAGCTTAGAGTCTGTATAAAACCATTCGCGCTACCATTGGTTCCAGTTAGTACCGCAAAGTCCCAATTGGTCTGGGTGGGCGACCCCCCATTCAGGTTTACGTTACCCCCGAGGCTCGAACTGACTGCGTTCTCGCTGAAAAAATAGCCATTCACTATGCCAGACGGGTTTTCGTCACCGAACGTTGCTGTCGACCCTGTAAGCGCACCAAAGTTCGCAAAGTCGAACCAGAGCGCCAGAACATCGCCTTGGGTGAGGCCTGCGTTGATCGGGGCTGCAATGTTCGCAGAAATCGTGACCGTATCAGTGCCGTTGTCCTCAAACGTTACCTCACCAAAAAAACCGCCACCGTTAGTAAAATCCTCCAGTTGCGTCGTGATGGCCGCGCCATGGGCAAACGACGTGATTGCAAAAATAGATGCAACGGAAATGATTCGTTCGAAATAGTTCATTGTTTTTACCTCTCGCAATTCATATTTGGACCCGCAAATAGCCTAAGCAATAACGGCGCCATAATGTCTTGCTATATGTTTTCCAATAGCTTGCGAATTCGTTAATTCAATGGCTGTAAAAATTATCGACACAAATTCCGCCAGCAATAGTGATGACAGCATTTTCGGTGTCTATAAAACCTCCGTTTCCAAACAGGGCGCGGCCGCGTTTGCCGGTTGGTGTGGCACAGGATCGATCAGTTATTCTATCTCCCCTATGCCGATTCACCGGAACGTTTGATTCATGCCCGACACCATCGTGATGTTCTTCTTGCTTGGATTGATCGCGGGAGCCCTGCGCTCTGACCTGACGATCCCAAAAGCCGTTTACGATATTCTCAGCCTTTTGCTGATGCTGACCATAGGCCTCAAGGGCGGCATGGCCCTGCATGGCAATCTTCATTGGCGTTTGATTGCTTTCGCACTTTGTATGCTCCCGATCCTTTCCGTGCCAGGGCTTTTAGTCGGCCTGTAGTGTTAGATTCAACGCGATCCAGATTTATAAACTGTTTTTCTTTTCCGGTTTTTTCGCGATCTAGTATGAACACTCTAATTTTTCACCGTATTGTAGATCTTGAGATCGAAGTTCGACGGACTTTAGTCGACAAACTCGCTTGGTGAACCCTTCTTCAATCAAAGCGATCATTAGCAATCAGGAGATTCAAAATGGGTAAACTCAAGACATATCAGCAACAGATTCAGGAAATTGTCCAGAAAGGTATTAATGCTGCAGAAGCGCAACAGAAAAAGCTGTCTGCCAAGCCTTTCGATTATGCCGAGAAATTGGAATCTGGCGCTCGCGAATACACTGTTAAATCATTACGCGAGCACTACTACGGTTACAGTGAAAAGCTGTTTGAACAGCTTCGCAGCCTGAATTTACGTATGGGTAGTTTTGCTGCCGATATCTTGTCAAAAATTGAGAAAGAAGCGGTTGAAGGCACCGATACGGTCGCTGACGCAGTATCTGACGCCGCTGATGATGTGACCAGCGTAGCGCAGTCTACCAAGCACAAGGTTAACACCAGAAAGCCGACTGCTACTAAAACCCCGGCCAAGAAGGCAACCACCACTGCTTCTGCCTGATAGAAAATAATTGTGTGTCCTTGGGAGGCCTTAGTGCCTCCCTTTTTTGTGCGTCCGACATAAGCAAATACCAGCTGAAAGGCGAGGAACTCCATCGGTTTCAGTCCGGGGAGACATGCCAGCGCAGGCCCAGCCGCTCGCTCCGTTCCAGCTCTGCGATCACCTGGGCCCCGAGCAACAGGATAATGGAAGCAATTTCCAGGCTGATCAGTATCACAATGATGGTAGCCAAGGAGCCATAAATGACATTAAC
>Ga0307486_1000333_pt1 | contig 45320 bp, 40 predicted proteins | sample CBIW02metaG_FD_203663 | JGI IMG/M metagenome (GOLD analysis project Ga0307486, IMG submission 203663) | Sea-ice brine microbial communities from Beaufort Sea near Barrow, Alaska, United States - CBIW 0.2 | ecosystem: Environmental > Aquatic > Marine > Coastal | place: USA: Alaska | collected... | reverse complement strand
TCAATTTGGCATATTCAAGCTTTTGTTCTGCTGTAAATGTTAAGCGTGCTTTTCGGGTCATAATAATTCCTAATATTTTTTCAAATTATAGGCTATAAATTACTTCACTTTTATTAGACCATTACAAGATCCTAATTCTAAGCCATTCGTTGAGAGGTTTTTCGGAACATTAAATTCGCAATTAATTCATCAGTTACCTGGAACAACATTCTCAAATAAAGATGATAAGGGTGAATACAACTCGTTAAAAATGTGTGAGCTATCTATCGAGCAGCTTGAAAAACATGTGTCTTCGTGGATAGAGATATATCATCGTAACCTACATGATGGACTCAAAGATGTACCTATTAATGTATGGAATAAAAGTCTAAAAAGAATGCCTGTAGCAATGCTCGACTCGAACGATATTAATAAGTTCTCAAGTACTGTTGTCCAACGAATTATATCTAACGGTAGAGTCCGATATAAAAATCTATTTTGGTACTCACATGCCTTGCTGACAGTTGAGATCCAGATCAAAGAAAAAGGTAAAGAATCACTTGTAGATCTCTACATTGATGAGCAGGATCTATCTTCAATACATGTTAGAAATCCTTTTAATAATACGCTAATAAAAGCAGATACAACTACGCCTGATTACATCTCAGATGTTGCAAACATGTCAATGTACGAACACAATTTAATACAAGGGCAACTATCTGAAAACATGAAAAGTATGGAGGTGCAAGCTTATGTAGAGGTAGCGAAGACACTTCGTCGTCAACTATGGAAAGATGTTGAAAAAAACACGACCTTAAATAAACGTAAAAAACGACGTGTCACCGCTGGAAATAAAAATAAAGCAATGGCTGAACGAGCTACATTAATTGCCCCAATCCCAGCCCCAATCCCAGATAGTCACAGTTATGTTGAACAAGATTTACCTAACGATGTGATAGAAGTCGAATCCCCCGATTCAGGTGATATCGAATTAACCCAAACTGAAGACCTATAAGAGGAATTAATCATGACTAAGTCTCACAACATCGACAATAGATTAATCCAAATTGAATCAATACATAAAATCTTGGTTCCACATACAAATTTGGCAAGTATCCGAGACGATATAGAAGAAACTATAAAAACACACCAAGCGATGATTAAATCATCAACTTCTGACGATAGGTCAACCTTTTCGAGGAACAATAATATCTGTCTATTTGGTGAATCAGGCACAGGTAAAACAACAATGTGTAACTCTATTCTTAAGAAATATCACAAACACACAATTATCCAAAATGGATTCAGCATTAACATAGTGCCTACATTCTATACATCCCTACCAAGCCCTATAACTATGAAGGGATGTCCTATTAACCTGCTCAAGGAGTTGGGTGTCTATTCTGAAAAACCAAACACACAATCATTAACCTTTGAACTGCTTAAATTACTAAATACGGCACAAACAAATTTGATTATTCTTGATGAGTTTGACCATCTAATAAAAAACGAAAATGCACTCACGGTTAGAAATTGGGTCAAATACCTGATCAATAATGCAAAAATACCCATTTTATTAGTTGGGACGCCGTCGTTTGAATCATTAATTAATGCTGATAAGCAGATTTCTTCCAGATTTACAATGCGGCGTACCCTTTCAAATTTTCCATATAATCCAATCCAGAATGATAATACTTCTATGCAGAACTTTATAAAGTCATTGACCAAAACTTACGCATATAAATTAGGTTTAGATAGCATGCCAGATTTCAATTCCAAGAAGGATCTTATGGCCATGTACTTATCTACTGGTGGTTCACCTGACTCTATTGCTACATTATTAAAAATAACGGCTAAACAGGCGCTAAAGAAAGGAAAAAACAGTGTGCTTATGGAGGACCTAAAACAAACGGACCCAACAGTATACTTACCTCACCGCCTTATTTCTAAGTCACACAATCCATTTAATATGTCATTAGAAGAAATGTGTCGCCTACACGTGACTCTAAAGGCTGCATAACTTGACGAGCCAAAAATTACTTGCAACTCCCATCCCATATGAAGATGAATCATCTGGAAGTGTATTGCTAAGAGCCTCCTCCAAAAATGGAATAAAAAAACCATCAAATCTAATTTCAAGGTTTTATGAAGATGACAGAGATAACCCTACCCCTTCGAATGTTCGATCTTTGTTATCTAAAGAATCATATTACATAAACATGTGTAATTCATTAGCGATTAAAGTCGACCGTGTCGAAGTACTAAAGCCCTGCCGAACAAATGATCGAAGTAATGCTAATTTTATCTTCAACGGTATTGAAGTTCATCGTAATAACATTCGACTTACTCAGCCAGCACTATGTCCATTATGTATTTCTGAGCTTGGTTATATGAAGAGAGTTTGGGACCACAGGTTTGTGACAACATGTACAATACATAATATATTGCTTATTGAAACGTGTTCAAAGTGTTCCTCACCCATTACGTGGGATAGAACTGAGGTTAATCGATGTAAATGTGGCACTGCATTTGATAAAGCAAAATTAACGCCTGCTAATTCATCGTATACATCAGCAACTCAGATTATTGAATCAATATTTCATCGTAAAAGTCAGGCTGAATATGACCAGTTAATGGATTTCTTAATAGCACTAAAGGCATATTTTCGTGCGGAATCCATATATGATTTAGATCTCCTTGTTCTGGCTGTCATGGGTCTAACACAACCTTCAGAATTAGAAAGAAACTTGTATATTGACATTATGTCGGATATTAAATTTGCACATTATCATCCCAGGATAATAATGACAGATTTTTTACTTGCCGCTACTCAAGTTGTACGAGATGTAGGTGAAAATATCGTTGATCGCCTCTTTGATATGGCTCAGCCTATAAAAGAAGTCACAAATGAGAAGGACTGTGTTTCCGTCGTATCGGCGGCTAATAGTCTTGGCCTGACTAAGAATGATATTCTTAAATTAATTAAAAGACAGTCTTTAACAGGTTATAAATCAAAACCTGCATCGCGATGGCTTGTCACAAAAAAATCAGTAAATGATCTGGTTTTAAAGATTGACTCATTAAGTGTTTCCTCTACAAAATCTTTAGCTACATTACAAGAAATTGAAGATGATAAACAGTATGAAACATCTATTGCCACACTTATTGTCAAAATCATCAATAATGAAATCTCCCCTATCGGCTTCAATTACAGAGACCCTTTATCGCTGATAAAGGTCATAAAGCCTAAAAGAAAACAAGCGCCAAAGATAATAGTGACCTCACTGGTGACGCCTATGGAATTGGCATTATTTTGTAAGGCGCCCCTCAATACCGTTAGACTGAGCTTTCAATCATCTGGTAAATACGACTATTTTAATGAGGGCGTGACCTTTGGCAGTCAAAGGTACATTCGCCTTGAGGATGCTAAAACCTTCGCTATCAAGTATTTAGCCAAAAAAAGAAGAACAGCTAAGCATGATGTGATGATGGAAACTCCATTCAGCGACCTCAAAACGGTTGATATTAGGGTAGCCTATCACGGGTAGTTAGTCCAAATCTAACGGCCAAAATCACTGGAAACAAAGCGTAATGAGGAACGAACGTAGATTTATTTTTTCTGTGTGCATTTTTTGTTAAGGTTACTTTGTTAAATACAACGATTGCCAGCTTTTCTTTGAAACAAACTGTCCAATAACCCAACATATTGGCTCGCCAATAAGCCTAACTAACTTACCAACATAATTGGATTTTTCTCTTTCATGCATTTGATATGCTATTTCTTCGGCACGACATATCGCTAAAGGAAGCATAATACTTTCTGCTACTTTAGCCTTCCTCATTAGTCGAACATACGGAATTGCCCAGAAGTGGTAACCACGAATAACGGAGGGAGAAATGTGCTCCAATGTGAATCCAGCGTGTCGCCGTACTCGTGAAAGAATTAATCCATCCATGGCTTAATTCCACTCCGTTCGCCGACTACCATTAGCCCCAGACGTCCTCGTCACCTCGCTAACGCATCGGCTCTAATGAAGTAAGCTGACCGTAATTAAATCTAATAATACTTTTATTTTTCACTTCATCCCTGGATATATCCACTTGTATTCGAGGTGAAACGGATCTAACTCCATTTCCAGAACATAAAGAGCGTCATCATGCACTTTCCCGGGGGCCTCTTTGGGGAAATAGATAGAACCTGATCGTGTTTTACCCTCGAATGTAATCTCATCAAATTCAAAGATAGGTGTACTAATTCGGCCCAATTTGTCGTTAAGTGAAAAGCCTACAAAGTGCTTGGTGCGTGTTAGTTGAACCTCAATTATATTCCATTCGATCTATACTACGGTGCCTGGCGGTAGAGTTACTATCATTTCTACCCCCTTAATTTGTTAAAAAATGGATTAAAGCATAATAATTTTGACATGGGGAAGTATTTTATTTACCATAAAGTAATGATTTTAATGGGGTTTTTTGTATCATATCTACGATATACGCAGTAAATATAACCGCAACTTGAAATTGGATTGTAATCAGTAAGTTATTGATTTATTGATATACAAAGTTTCATCTTAATTTGGCGCGTATGGTTTTGTTTGAAATCATTAAGGGTGAAAATTGCGACAAGCGCGAGAAAGTTAATACAAAAAGGTTTGAACATGTCATTATTTTCAATAATAGGATAGCATCCACGCTGAAACGCTAACGCATCACTGTTCAATCGACTGACAAAGATTCACCTATGTAACACCACAATTTTTTACGTGGTATACAATCTGATTAATTTGTTATATAGTTGCTTTAAGTATTAGTGTGAATCAAAATATCTTCTTATCAGGCCATTAAGAACTGTTTTCTTAACGTACAGTGCCAATCCTCTTACTCTACTTTGCCACGAGTTCGTAAGTCATTGATATGTATAGCCCCCTCTCCCAAAGTTAAATGACACCTCACGACGCCTAAGGAAAGACATTAAGAATGAAAATTAGGACATGAGTAACAATGGCTGCAAATAATGCATTAACAGTAAAACTGACCCTCTGCATTTAGAAATATCATCATTTTTCTAATTAGAAGTTAAATCATAAAAAAATGTAACTATTTTGGTATTTACATAGAAACGTTCAGATTTTGAAATCTGAGCAAATTTGTATGTAAACTATCCTGCACAATTTAAATTTGAATATTTTAATTATTCGAAATAATTAGCAATTTATAGCGAACCAGTCGTTTACAATCCAGCGTGTCGCCGTACTCGTGAAAGAATTAATCCATCCATGGCTTAATTCAACTCCGTTCGTCGACGACCATTAGCCCCAGACGTCCTCGTCACCTCGCTAACGCTTAGGCTCTCAAGCGACTGACGGAGTGAGGATGTAATTACTGCACTATTCTTCGCTACGCTACGAAAGCTGCTGTAATTACCAACTCCTACTGCGGGCTTGCACTACTTACTCGCTATCGCATCGTTCCATGTAGTGCGTCGAATTAGGCTTATTTCATACATAAGCTAACTTTCTGACAAAGATTAAATAAAGCCTTATCAATCGTTTTAAGTTTATAGCGACGACCAACTTTCAGATAAGGCTTCAGTTTGTTTCAAACATAAATAAACAGCTTTATCTACTTTATCAGGTGGGTATTTCCATCTTGTCAATACTAGTCTAATTAAGTTTCGTAATTTAGCTCGTGCATTATCTCTAACCTGCCAATTTACCGTGGTCGACTTACGCAGTTGTTCCCTTACATATTTAGCCAGATCACGTAAGTTGTTCTCACCTAATTCTTTCATGGCAGATTCGTTTTGAATTAAGGCTTGGTAAAACACGATCTCATCATGATTATGGTCAAGTTTTTCAGCTTCAGCTAAATTTTCTTCTAACTATTATTTTGAATTATGCATCATGTATTTTTTATTGATAACAAATATTATGATGGTCAATAAATTGTTATTTAGCTCTTTCTATGCATATTCAGGTTTTTGTCATACATAAGCTATGGTTAGATTTTTGCCTGATTAACTCGAGTAGATAGTGCTTGGTGAGTTTCCTTTCTTTCACTGTAACGGTCAGAAAGGTACTCAGAATGCTTTTTCAGGATTAGTGTAATTTTAAAAAGTTCTTCTGTGACATCTACAATTCTATCGTAGTACGATGAAGGTTTCATTCGCCCTTCTTCGTCAAACTCCTGCCATGCTTTTGCCACTGATGACTGATTAGGTATAGTAAACATTCGCATCCAACGGCCAAGGATCCTCATCTGATTCACGGCATTGAATGATTGGGATCCACCACAAACCTGCATTATTGCGAGCGTTTTTCCCTGAGATGGACGAACTGCGCCTTCACTCAAAGGGATCCAGTCAATCTGTGCTTTCATTACCGAACTCATTGCTCCATGCCGTTCCGGTGAGCTCCAGAGCATACCATCACACCATCTGACTAATTCACGTAGCTCCATAACTTTTGGGTGCGTTTCGGGTACATCATCAGGCAATGGCAACCCAGAAGGATTAAACGTCTTTACCTCTGCGCCCATTGCTATCAGCAGACGCTCAGCTTCTTCTGCCGCAAAGCGACTGAATGATCGTTGCCGTACAGAGCCATAAAGGATCAATATACGCGGTGTATCTTGGCTGTGTAGTCTTTGTGTAACCTGATTATCAAAATATTCGGTTTTTAGAGCCGGTAAATCACTCACTGTTTGTTCTTCCTTTGAAATTTAGTTATTGTATAAAAACATATATGTATTATCATATGTGTAGTTTAAATGTATTGGGGATTAAAATGCTACACCCTGTTCAACTTTTCAAAATTCTTTCTGATGATACTCGTCTAACTATCATCGTTTTACTTCGTGAGGCTGGGGAATTGTGTGTCTGTGACATTTGCACAGCTACATCTCTATCTCAGCCTAAAATTTCACGGCACATTGCTATTTTGCGTGAATCAGGTCTTGTTCTGGATCGCCGTGAAGGAAAATGGATTCATTATAAACTATCTCCAAACATGCCTTCCTGGGCCGTTGAGACAATTACTACAACATGGCAATACTTGCGTGAGGATATACATCTTCGTTTGCTAAAATGTGTTTCTTCCAAATGCTGAAACATATGCAAACACCCCCTAGTTTATATATAAATGGCTACTAATATGTTACTGGCAGGGATAATTTTTCTTCTAACTTTGCTCCTCGTTATCTGGCAACCTAAAGGCTTAAGTATTGGGTGGAGCGCTGCTGTAGGTGCGACACTGGCACTGCTCAGCGGTGTCATTCATCTTAATGATATTCCAATTGTCTGGAATATCGTCTGGAACGCTACGGCGACTTTTATCGCCGTGATTATTATCAGTTTGTTGCTCGATGAATCGGGATTCTTTGAATGGGCGGCACTACATGTCTCGCGATGGGGTAATGGGAACGGACGCCAATTGTTTACCTGGATTATCTTACTCGGTGCTTGCGTAGCGGCACTATTTGCTAACGATGGTGCGGCTCTAATCCTCACCCCAATTGTTATCTCCTTGCTTTTAGCTCTGGACTTTAGCAGTCGTGCCACGCTAGCGTTTGTGATGGCTGCAGGATTTATTGCTGATACTGCCAGTCTTCCGCTTATCGTTTCGAATCTGGTCAACATTGTCTCTGCTGATATCTTTAATCTTGGCTTTAGTGAATATGCCTCGGTGATGGTTCCAGTGGATATCGCTGCAATCATGACTACGCTCGTGATGTTGCACCTCTTCTTTCGCAAAGATATTCCACCAGTATATGACCTTGCACTTATTAAAGAGCCAGCCAGTATTATCAAAGATAAGGCGACCTTCCGAACCGGTTGGATAGTATTGACGCTATTATTAATCGGTTTTTTCGTATTGGAGCCACTGGGTATTCCAGTCAGTGCGATCGCAACTGTTGGAGCATTAGTTCTATTTGCAGTGGCTAAAAAAGGACATACGATCAACACTGGCAGAGTTCTGCGCGGTGCCCCTTGGCAAATCGTCATCTTCTCGCTGGGTATGTACTTAGTGGTCTATGGTCTACACAACGCTGGTTTAACGAAATATCTTTCAGGCGTTCTGAATCTGCTTGCTGATGAAGGACTTTGGGCGGCCACGATAGGAACAGGTTTTCTGACGGCATTTTTATCTTCCATTATGAACAACATGCCAACGGTCCTGATTGGCGCTCTGTCTATTGACGGCAGCAACGCCAGTGGAGTGATTAAGCAAGCAATGATTTATGCCAATATAATTGGTTGCGATCTGGGACCGAAAATAACGCCTATTGGCAGCTTGGCAACATTGCTTTGGCTCCATGTTCTGTCACAGAAGAACATGACAATTACCTGGGGCTACTACTTTCGCACAGGAATTATCATGACCCTACCTGTTTTGTTTGTAACGCTTGCAGCACTGGCGATACGTCTCTCTTTCAATTTGTAATGAGATCCTGATATGAGTAACATAACCATTTATCACAATCCAGCGTGTGGTACCTCACGAAATACGTTGGAAATGATCCGTAACTGCGGTGAAGAGCCCACCGTTATTTTTTATCTCGATTCCCCACCAGAACGCGATGAATTACTGAGGCTTATTGCCGATATGGGAATAACCGTACGTGCGTTATTACGTACAAACGTTGAGCCTTACGAACAACTTGGGCTTGTGGAAGACAGGTTTACAAATGACCAACTAATCCACTTTATGCTTCAACATCCTATTTTGATTAACCGCCCTATTGTTGTCACTCCATTGGGAGCGCGTCTGTGCCGTCCTTCTGAAGTGGTGCTCGACATCCTGCCAGGCTCGCAAAAAGGTGCTTTTACCAAAGAAGATGGCGAAAAGATCATTGATAAATTAGGTAAACGAATTCAATAATATCTAAAGAAGCTGTTTAGCGTAATAAGACTGCTACTTTTACTCTGGGAATAGGTTGTTTTGTAGTGTTGAGAAAAACCTACCTTCAGTTCTCAGTGACTGAAAGAGATGATTTCATCAGCTTTAAATTAAGATATAAAATAGCCTTAGTGGAGCACCGCAAATGAGAACTTTTTTCTTTTCAAATTAACTACAGTTCCAAGAACCACTTGGATCTAAAAGGCATTGGTAACTTTTCATTCGGATAGCCAGCTTGGTTACTTACTAAGTGGCAGTTACCTATTATGATGTCTATGTTTGAATGTGTGTGTCCGTGAATCCACACATCTGCTTTGGCAACCAGATTGTAACAATTCGAGAAAAAAACCGCTGCAATCTCATCGTCTTCAAAAACCGGATGCTGACAATGTAGACTAGGTCCATGGTGCGTAACGACAACCGTTTTACTGGTGAATAATTACGCCAACTTTTCGCTCAACCACGCTTTTGATTTCAAATGATGCTTACTGGAGTAGTTGGTATCGTCTTGGTATTGATTTTTATGCTAGTGAATCATGGCAGCTGAGGATTAATCGTCAGCTTAAGTTTGAAAATTAACATTAGATTTATTTTTAGCGTATTGAGACAGCTAGGGGCGACGCTAAAGTTGCCAGGGATTGCCGCTATTATTTGCCAGCATGTTTTTTTATGACTATTCGAATCTAATGACCCATGCGACTGAATATGATTTATCTGAATTATTGTCAGCAGTTTTAGAGGCTCTAATTACAGTAAGTAATGCGAGGTAAAAGGAATAGCTGATCCATTGTTGGATATTTAGACATCCAATGGTGGAAATTCACCTCGAATTGTGTTCATCTTATCTGCCATCTTTAATTATTGATTACAAATCCTCTAAACGGTTGGCACTCTGTGACATTCGCATTGCTTCATGTTCTTCTAATGAAAGTAGCTCTCTTAGTAGTTTATGTGCTGAATTAACAACAATTTGAGCAGTTAAGTCACGATAAAGCGTTATAACTTGTTGATGCATATGCATAACATTTTCAGTGATTTGCAATGTACTAAAATTGATAAATGGAAGATCAGTATGTTTATGTTTAATAATCGGATGCTTATCCAAATATTCATAACACCATGTGTTTAAGGCTTTGCTACTTGCTGTTTTTTTAAATTCCATAACAACTTTTGTCAAAGCCTGCTCACGCTCAGCCAGATATTTAAGCAATAGTCTTGCTCGTTCGCTTTCATTTTCATTAACACAATCAGCTAGACATAACGATAGCTGCCGATGAAAGTCAATGGTCCAGTCTAATATATCACTTAGGTTTTCTGCTTGCACAGTCCCTTCTCCTCAAAATTACCAGTCATAATATTACATTTCATATCGATAACTCATTCCATAGTCTATGCTAATTAACAATAACAGCTTATTACTAATAAGAGCAAAAATGTAATTCGATAATCAATCCGATTCAAGTCGAGCATCTTTATTTTATCGAGTTAATACGACTAGATTTGATAAAACACTACCCTACCTAAAATCTCTATTTGATGATTATATTCAATCACTTTATTAGTTGAAATTTGCAATAAATTATTTTTGAATCATCGCTATCAATAATTAAAGTACCATCACATCATTACCTTGAGCGCGATATTGCCTACTAGTGCATAGACTGTTATATCTTCTAAACTCACGTTCTCAATTAGAAGATTTCATTTAAATTCAGACAATTTGTCCATCTTGGGATAATTAAATATAATTTTAGCTACTTTAGATTCGCTGAATTATCCGTAGACAACAAAAATTACTTTTATCGAATACCATCTATTTCCAATTCTGGGTGCGAATTTTGAACATGATGTTTACTATCAACTTTGCGTATAGTGAGATTAGCAATAAACGCAACTAGTAATAAAAACGCCATTACATACATCGTCGAATTATATAAAGTGGGTGTTGGGTCAATCGTTCCTGCAGGTGCTATTTCCATCAGTTGGGAAATGGATATAGTGTTTGCTTGTACCAATTCATTTAGATGACTAATACTTGCACCAAATTTTGCTTGGAAAGTAGCGGGATCGATTTTTTGAACTAGCGAATTAATCGCACTTTCTACAGAGTTTTGTCGGAGGTGAGTAATAACAAAAGGCCCCAATATGCCAGCTGTACTCCAGGCTGTCAGTAAACGACCATGGATACCACCTACATGCATGGTACCAAAAATATCGGCTAAATAAGCAGGTATAGTTGAAAAACCACCCCCATACATAGTGAAAACAACCATCGTTGCGCCATAGAACATAACCAACCATGTAATCGCAGGATTAATGCTGGCTTGAGTCGCTATATAAGGAATAGACAGATAGAGCAATATGCCGAGAACAAAGAAAATATGGAACGTATTTTTGCGACCAATGTAGTCAGATAACGATGCCCAAATGAAACGGCCGCTCATATTAAACACACTGATCATTAACACATAGGTCGCTGCAAAACTCGCATCTACAACATTCGGTAAACTAGGACCAAATATATCGGTAATCATTGTTTTAGCTACACCTATCATGCCTATTCCTGCAGTAACATTCAGACACAACACGATCCATAATCGATAAAACTGTGATGTTTTTAATGCCTGATCAATGTGGACGTGATTATCGGTGACTAGATTTTTACTTGGTTCATCTGATTTTGGTGCTTGCCAACCGACAGGTTTCCAGTTTTTAGCAGGCACACGAAAGGAAAATGCGGCGATGGTCATCACTATGAAATACACTATACCTAATGTAATAAAAACACTCGCTACACCGGTGTCCCCTGTACTGACCACATAAATACCTTCGGGTCCTGGTACAGGTAGCTTTGCCATATCCGAAATAGAAGCAACGACGACTTCAACTTTATTACCGGCAATTTCAGCAAAGCGACGCCCTCCTTCGGTTATCAGATTAATGTCGGTTACTTTTCCTAAATATTCTGGCGCTTGATAAAAAAGGCTCAATAAATAAGTTTTTAAAGGTGCGCCAATCATCGCCCCACCACCAAACCCCATGATCGCTATGCCGGTAGCCATTCCTCGACGATCTGGAAACCAACGTATCAACGTGCTGACAGGAGTCACATACGCCAACCCAAGGCCACAGCCACCAATAGCACCATAACCTAAGTAGATAAGCCAAAGTTGATGGGTAGAAATTCCGATACTACCGATGAGAAATCCCCCGCCCCATAGGCAAGCCGCTAAGAAACCGGTCGCTCTCGGACCTACCTTTTCTAGCCATTTTCCTGCAAAGGCTGCAGCAAGTCCAAGAAAGACAATTGCCGTAGAAAAGATCCAAACAACAGAAGCAAAGCTCCAGTCATCAGCAGCGCTTGTCACCACACCAAGTTGTTTTATCAACGGAGGATTAAAAATACTCCAAGCATAGACCGAACCAATACACAGATGAATCGCTACCGCCGCTGGCGCAATCAACCAGCGGTTAAATCCTTGTTTGGCAACTATATGATCTTTATTAAGATTAGCCATTAAACCCGAAAATATCGACATTGAGCTCTCCAAAAGTATATTTATTAAGATGCAATTTTCTTTTAAAAAATAGTAGTAACCAATTTGTAAGTTTTTCTAAATGTAATTAAGTGTAATTGAGTTTGCCCATAATTAATATGTAGTGTTTCTAGTTTGCTGTTGTGGACTTTTGTCTAGGCAAGCGAAAAAAAAGCCTCGATACTTTCATAGCGAGGCTTTAATAAATTACGTTAACTGTATTGCAGGTTGTTACTGCATTAGTTCAACTTAGTGAATGGCAATATAGTTCAGTTCTCCTGCCATCATATCCGGCACAAGTAAGAATTTTCCATCTGATGACACTGTAATATCGGCGGCTGACTTCATGCCTTGTGCAATAAGCTGAGGTGTCGCTTTAGGCTCCATTAATTGCCATACTTTGCCATTTTTCCAATCGCTAATATATAGAAAGCCAAATGTATCTTTGACAATACCATCTGCAGCACCAAAACCTTCATTTAACGGGGTAACTTCAGCTGTTTTAGTATTAAATCGGTACAATCCACCCTTATCAAAATCAACCACTAATAGATGATTAATACCATCGAGTAACAAGCCATTTGGTCTCGATATTGCTGAATGGCTAGCAAGTATTTGCGTGACTTTACTATTAACATCAATTTTATAAATACCAGCATCATTGCCGTTGTCATCACCACTGTCTGAGACATAGATATTACCTAAACCATCAATCTCTATATCGTTTAAAAACACTGGTTTTGATGGAAAGTCTTTAGTATCCGCAACGATAGTCACCTTACCCATCATATCTACTTTTACGACTTTATTAACATCGGCAATGTAAAACGCATTATTCCAAAAGTCCATCCCCTTTGGATCGTTCAAGCCTTTAGCTAGAACCTCACGTGTACCATTGACATTGATGATAACAACTTGGCCATCGCCTTCTTTATCAAACTCACCAATTTCAGTCATAAAAACACGACCATCAAGCATAGAAACGGCAGACTCGGGTAATGCAAAAGAGGTCAGTTTTTTAGATGAATGTGATGATGGTCTGGCCTTAGTTACATTTTTATCATCGTCATAACTAACACGATAAATGACACCGTTGTAATCGTCTGACACTAATAAAGAACCATCTGACAATTGCAATACATCGGTTGGACGACCCCATGCTTCGCCATTATTTAACCAACCATCAATGAATACTTCTTGTCCTGAAACTTTATGCTGAGCATCAAAATTTACTCTCATTAATTTATAACCAACTGGTTTAGTTCTGTTCCATGACCCATGCTGAGCAATGATCGCATCGCCTTTATAATCTTTAGGAAACATCGATCCAGTATAGAATTTAAAGCCTAAGTTCGCCGTATGAGCTTGAAATTCGGCAACAGGAAATTGAACATTCGCAGGTGCTTTTTTATCCTTCCACTCAGGATGTTGAGCATGACCTCCGGCGTAATATGGAAAACCGAAATCCATACCTTGCTTGGGTGCGTAGTTAAGTTCTCCAGCAGGTTCATCATCACCCATCATATCGGTATTGTTATCAGTGAAAAAAAGCGCTCCAGTCTCTGGTTGAAAGTCCATACCAACGGAATTTCGAATGCCTTTTGCATAAATTTCTGCATCACTACCATCAGGGTTCATTCTCATGATTGAACCTTCATATCCTGATATCTCACAAATATTACATGGCGAACCCACCGTAACATAGAGCTTATTATCAGGACCAAAACTAATATAACGCCAGCCATGATGTGCCTTATCTGGCAAATCATCATAAATTACTTCGCGCATTTCTTTAAAAGGCAGATTGAGATCAAAGCCTGGTGCGGAATACATCGTGATTCTATGTTGTTCTGCAACAAATAGATTACCTTGATGCATTGCAACGCCATTACCCACTTTTAAATCATCAAGGATGGTCACCACCTGATCTGCATGACGGTCTTTATCTTTATCCACAACTGCATAGACATTTGCACCGCGAGTACCAACAAACACAGTACCCGTTGATTGACCTAAGGTCATTTGTCTTGCATTTGGTACTTCGGCATATACTTCAACTTTGAAGCCTTCAGGTACATTTAATTTATGCAGATTTTTTTCAGCTGATGCACGATCAGCCATCACAGATGAACTTGCTGCTAATACCCCCAGTGCCATCATGCTTGTTATTGCTAGTTTATTTGATTTCATTACGTTCTCCTGATTTTGTTGTTTGGAATATATTTAATATTTATTTGCAAACTTAGACAATGTTGGTAATTTTTATTCAAATAAGAAATTGGCTATGATTTTTGCTAAAGCGCCTCGATTAATTACTTGGTTGGAGTGGCCACTTTGTAGTAAGCATACCTCCTTTAATTAATAAACTGGTAAGCACCAATGTAATTATCTACCCTTCAATTAATTCAACCGCAGTGCAAAACTTAAAAGAACACGTTTGCCACGCACAATTTTTGAAACACTATGTTGATAAAGGTCTGGACGAAATAGAATAATGCGGTTAAAAAGAGAAAAAATGACCCCTTCTGTCTCGAAAATACCGCCTTCCTTAGGTTGAACCAATACGAAATTGAGTTTATAAAGTCTTCCGCTACTCACCATGTCAAAATGTCGAGAGACAAAGTGGCCTTCAGAATAAGTCACTAAATTGATCGCGAACCGTTGTGTGTATATTAAGGTACGATTGATAATACTTGTCATGAGGCTATAACCTTTTTGAAACACGAGTACAGTTTAAGTAGCACGAAAAAATAATTAAACACTTGTTTGTGTACGCAGTTTTCTTTTACTAACCTTCCCACTTCCTTGATTCAAAAGCGCTGTCTATTTTTGTATGAAACAAGTGATTGGTGAAATTACTCATCGTTTTGACAGCTATCGCGGTCACAATATCTAGAATATTTCGTTCCGAATAGCCAGCACCCAAAAATGCTTTCACATCAGCTTGTGAAGGTAATCCACGAGTATCATGCATTGCTTTAGTAAATGCATGTAATGATGATAGTTTGCTACTTGGAATGGCTAAATCATCACGAATAGCATCCGTCACCTCTGTTGGTACATTCGACATTTTATCTGCAATCAATGAGTGAGCCGCTACACAATATGTACAGCCATTTTCTACACTAAGAGTCAGAAAAACAACTTCTTGTTCGACAGATGTAAAATCAGAATTTACACGAAACTGATCGTAAGTATATAGGTACGATTCTAATAAACCAGGCGCTGCGGCCATGTTTCTATACATATTGGGTATAAAGCCAAGATTATTTTTAGCTTTAACTAAGCTTTCATGACTATCATCAGTCACCGGGTTTAAAATCATTTTATATTCAGATTTCATATTTTACCTCTTATTTTAAATAGGATCATTTAGTCCATAATTCTGCAAATGAAAGCGACAACATGAACCGCTTGGTCCAAATTGTGGCAAAAAATTACTTCAATGAATTAAGTAAAACTTGAGTTACACGATAAAGCTTTTCATAGTCAGCGCCAGCTTTGACCATTGTACGTAGACCGCTGATCCCCACCACTAAATATGCACTTAGATCATCAAGATTTACATTTTTTGGCAAGTCACCCTCCGAGACAGCTCTTTCTAAAGCTTTCTTTATAGTAACGCTGACTGCGTTAAAACCGCGTTCTATCGCTGCAGTGATGATAGGATCTTTAGCCCCTAATTCATTGGCAGTATTCACCAGCAGGCAACCTTTACGCTCAATGCTGTTCACTTCTTGAATTACTGACTCGAGTAATTGTTCAATAAATTTTAGACCAGAAGTTGACGATTTGAGTAATGCTGAGAGCTCTTGATTAAAAGTGATTTGGTAATTATCGATACAACTAATAAACAAGGTCTCTTTATTACCAAAACTTTGATATAGGCTACTTTTAGAAAGACTCATACAATCAAGTAAATTTTGTAATGAGGTTGCCGAATAACCGCCCCGCCAAAATTGTTGCGTTGCTTGAGCTATAGCCTTGTCAGCATTAAATTGGCGCGGTCTTCCGATTGTCATGTGCTTTATTATAGACCAGTCAGTCCATAAGTCAATGTTTTTAATTATTAGAACAACTTATGGTGGGTTATTTTATCGTTAAGTGACACTTGAATTGAATCGCTATATAAAGCATTATATAGCGATTAAAAATAACACATGAAATAACGTCAATAATCGCCGCCAAGTAATTTAATGAGGAAAATATAATGAAACTAATTAATGGACTGATGGCGCTTGTCATGAGTTACACGATAATGGGTGCAGTTCACGCAGAACAAATTCATGTGGCCGTTGCTTCGAATTTCACTTCAGCAATGAAAGTAATTGCAGCAGAATTTGAAAAAAATACCGAACATACGGTTGTATTATCTTTCGGATCTTCTGGTAAGTTTGTTGCTCAAATTCAAAATGGTGCACCATTTCAGCTATTTTTATCTGCTGATCAAACTAAACCTCTAGTCTTAGAAAAGTCGGGTTTTACAGTGCCTGGTAGTCGCTTCACTTATGCAATTGGTGCGTTAGCATTGTGGTCTACAAAAGCTGATTTTGTGGACAAAGACTATGCTAATCTGAAAGCTGGTAACTTTAATAAACTTGCATTGGCTAACCCAAAACTAGCACCTTACGGTGCTGCTGCTGTTGAAGTTTTAAACGCACTTGATCTTGAAAAAACAACGGAATCAAAATGGGTAATGGGTGAAAATATCGCTCAGACCTACCAATTCGTTGCGACAGGTAATGCAGATCTTGGTTTTGTGGCGTTATCACAAATTATGGACAAAGGTCATATCAATGAAGGTTCAAGTTGGATTATTCCTAGTAATTTATATAGTCCAATTCGTCAAGACGCTGTGCTACTAAAAAATGCCAAAAATAGCGTGGGCGCTAGAGCAATGCTTGATTATCTTCACAGTGATTCAGCCCACACTATTATTCGTGGTTACGGTTACAAGACAGAATAGGTCGGTATTGTGTTTTCCGAAGCAGACTTAGCTGCTATATGGCTTACTGTTAAATTAGCAACAACAGTGACTGCAGTGTTGTTAGTTATTGGTACGCCAATTGCCTGGTGGCTAGCACGCACCCGATCATGGTTGAAAGGTCCAGTCGGGGCAATTGTTGCCCTACCACTGGTATTACCACCAACAGTACTGGGTTTTTATTTGTTGATTGCCATGGGACCAAACGGACTTATTGGTCAATTTACTCAACAATTAGGTTTAGGAACACTGCCGTTTACATTCTGGGGCTTGGTAGTAGGTTCGGTCTTTTATTCTTTACCTTTTGTAGTACAGCCTATTCAAAATGCTATGCAAGCACTAGGCGAACGGCCTATGGAAGTTGCCGCTACGCTAAGAGCGGGGCCTTGGGATCGTTTCTTTACTGTCGTATTGCCATTGGCAAGACCCGGCTTTATTACGGCAACAATTCTAGGGTTTGCTCACACAATGGGGGAATTCGGTATGGTTTTGATGATCGGAGGCAATATACCAGGTCAAACGCGTGTGGTATCTGTGCAAATTTACGACCATGTTGAAGCTTTAGAATATGCACAAGCGCATACGCTGGCAGGTATTATGGTTATATTTTCATTTGCCATATTGTTGGGTTTATATGCATTTCAGCGAAACAGTACCTCGTGGAGCTTAAGATAAGAAACCTATCAATGAACAAAATAAATGCTAATCCAAAGTCAAACCTATTATCACATCCTGATTTAGAGCCTAATTTAAATCAGGATGATAAAATTCATGCCAGATTTCTTTTACAGCGTCCTGATACTGATCTATTTACATTTTTACTAGATGTTGATTTAGTCATACCCAGTAAAGGAATTACCGTCATCTTTGGTCAATCAGGTTCTGGTAAAACGACATTGCTACGTTGTGTGGCTGGACTAGAGCGAGCCAAAGCGGGTTATTTAACTGTGAATGGTGAAGTGTGGCAAAGCAGCAGCTTATTTCTACCGACTCATAAACGGCCAATAGGTTATGTATTTCAAGAGTCTAGTTTATTTGCACATCTAACTGGGCAAGGTAATTTGGATTACGCCAGAAAACGATCCGGAGTTGCAAACTCACAAGTATTGTATGAACAAGTGATTGCTCTAATGGGGATTAAACCTATATTGCAGCGTTATCCCAATCAGTTATCAGGTGGCGAGAGGCAACGCATCGCTATTGCCAGAGCCTTACTTATTCAGCCACGATTATTGTTAATGGATGAGCCGTTAGCTTCGCTTGATTTCTCTAGAAAACAAGAGATCCTGCCTTATCTAGAGAAGCTGCGAACATCGTTTGATATCCCTATTTTATATGTGAGTCATTCTATGGATGAAGTGGCACGACTAGCCGATCATGTTGTACTACTTCAACATGGAAAAGTGGTTGCACAAGGTAATACTAATGAGGTTTTTTCACGTATCAATTTACCCTTACCCGTCGGTAATGATGCGAGCGTTGTTTGGCATGGTCAAGTGGTAGAACGAGATGAAAAATGGCACTTAGCCCGTGTTGCCACTGACGGTGGCGATTTATGGGTACATGATATTAATGACGAAATAGGTCAACAGGTTAGAGTAAGAATTCAGGCGAGAGATGTCAGCTTATCACTTGCTTGTCATGAAGATTCCAGCATTCTCAATCGATTGTCAGTTAAGGTTGTTGAGATTGAAACTGAAGGAAATCTAACAGAAGCATTAGTCCGCTTGATTGCTGGGAGTGATTATATTATTGCCCGTCTGACACGCCGCTCAATTAATCATTTGAAGCTTAAACAAGGAACACAACTATGGGCTCAAATTAAATCGGTAGCTATTGTGCGTTAGCCAGCATAGTTAGTTAGTTGCTTTGTATTTATATCTATAATCTGACTTAGCTAAAAGCAAGCATACGATACAACTGGCAGTACGTTCAGTGCCAAAAGAGGTCTTTCGTATTACGTCTTTGCTCAACATTTTCTGTCTGAAGTCTGTAATAGGTTTGTGCATTATATAACACGAAGATCTAGTATCAATGGATGTCATTGTTATAGGTCAGGGTAATTTAAATTATTCGGCTTAGCAGCTGTTACGAGTGAGGTCATAGGTACCTGTAAATTTAGTAGCTTTTGACCGGGACTAACGGTTTAAGTATGAATCTTATGTAACTTTTATCTGTCACGACGGTATCATTAAAATCTAAAAAAAGATTAATATCATCTGGTTACATGCTTATCAGTTATTATTTCATGTAAGTATATTTTGCTCAAAGTTTAAATTAATTATAATTTTTCTTTTAGCACGAGTAATTCATTACCAAGAGCCATCCATTCATCATTAGCGCGATAGTTTTTTAACCAAGCCGGCAGCTCTTCAGCAGGCATGGGCCGTGAAATACTATAACCCTGTGCCAGTTCACAACCCATCTTAAGCAGCAGTAATCCGTGATTAGATGTTTCAACACCTTCAGCAATAATTTGACGATTAAAAGCATTTGCCAAGCCTATCACCCCTTTGATAATTGCATAGTCATCTGGATCGCTCAGGATATCTCGCACAAAGGATTGGTCAATCTTGATGATATTAGCCGGCAACTTTCTCATGTGGGTCAGTGATGAGTAACCAGTTCCAAAATCATCTAGAGCAACATGAATACCAAGGGTATCCTGGCAGGTTGTAATAATAGTTCTAATAGTGTCTAAATCACCTAAAGCACTACTTTCCAACACTTCGAGTTGTAAGTATTTAGATTCAACGTCTGCATGCGCTGCTAAAGCGTTGTCAAGACCATCTATAAATGGAGACGATAAAAGCTGGTGTGACGGTACATTTATGCTGACTTCGAGAACAATACCACGCTTTTTCCAGTCAGCAAGTTGTTGTAATGCCTGATTGAGCACCCAGTTGCCAACTTCAATTTCTAAATCTGTACCATCAATCACTGGCAAGAAATCCAGGGGTGGGATCAGACCTTCTTTAGGATGTAGCCAACGAATAAGTGCTTCAGCTCCAAATACTTCCCCTGTTCGCATATTTACTTTAGGTTGGTAGTATAAACGAAACTCATTATTGACTAGAGCATTCTGTATCTCTTCTAATCGGTGGTTTTTTTCTATCAGTTTCAGATCTTCTTCAGCATTAAACAAAGTAAACCGATTTCTGCCCGTTATTTTAGCTTGGTACATTGCTTGATCAGCATGGCGTAACAAAGTCTCTAGATCAGCCTTATCAGTAGGATAAAGTGTCACACCAATCGATGCACTAATTTTAAAGGCTTGCTCATTTATAACGAAAGGCTGAGCAACTACATAGCAAATACGTTTTAACATCTGCTCACATGTTGCAAGTGATGTAATGTCCGTTAATAACAACGTAAACTCATCACCTCCTTGGCGTGAAACTGTATCTTCTTCCCTAATTTGATTCTTTATTCGCTTTGCCACTTCAATCAGTAGATGATCGCCCATTTCATGACCGTAATTATCGTTCACTAATTTAAAATCATCTAGATCAAGAAAACAGATTGCAACTAGAGTATCAGTGCGTTTGCTGTGAGCAACAGCTTGTTGGAACCGGTCAGCGAATAATAGACGATTAGGCAGTTTAGTCAGCACATCATAATGTGCCATCAATTCCAGTTTTTCCTGTTGCTGTTTACTTGTAGTGATATCAGAAAAGAATGAAATATAATTAGTCGTATAGTTTGCCTTATCTTTTAAGGCTGATATAGTCAGCATTTCAGCAAAAAGAGTACCATCTTTCTTACGGTTCCATAGTTCACCTTGCCAATAACCTTGCTCAGCAATTAATTGCCACATATTCGTATAAAATTCAGAGCTTTGCCTCCCCGAACTCAGCATACGAGGATTGTTGCCAAGAGCTTCTTCACGACTATAACCAGTGATTGCAGTGAACGTGGGATTAACATCAATAATAGTGCCATCAGAAGCGGTAATAAGAATACCTTCGTGTGTATCGTTGAAAATACGAGATGCGAGGTTATGTTTCTCTTCAGCTTCTCTACGCTCTAATTCAATGCCTACTCTTACAGCAAGACTGTTAAGGAGACTTATTGTTTGAGGCATCTCGGCCATGGGTTTGTCATCCATCATAGCAATATTGCCCACGACGTTGCCTAGCTTGTTTTTTAGAGTGGTTCCTAAAAAACTCTTTACATCTAAATCAGCTAATAAATGATTTTGTGGAAACTTGGCTTGAATATTATCAGGATAGAAAAAAATATCTTCTTTAAGCAAAATCTGGCATGGCGTGTCTTCTAAACGATAAGAAAAATTAGCCATGGAGTCACCATCACCCCAAACTGCTAAGGTATCTATACTGTCTCTAGTTAATGGATTAATCCGCCCAATAAGCACATACCGCATATTATGAGTCAACGCCAATTGACGTACAATGGTCTTGAAAACATCATCACTTTCTTGTGAGCCTGTTTCAGAAAGTGTACGTAATACATCTTCATTGCGTTTGCGTTCGCTGATGTCTCGGACAGATGCAAAACCGTATGCTTTATCTTCGAACGTCATGAAGTTAGAAACAATTTCAACTGGTACAATAGTGCCATCTTTTCTCTTATTGGTAGCTTCGAATCGCTGCCAGCCTTTGTCTTTCATTTCCTCCCAATAAGTACGCCATTTCTCTTTAGTAAATGTAGGGTCAATATCCATAATGGTTAAAGTAAGTAGATCTTCTTCTGTATAGCCTAGATGATGACAAGCAGCATCATTGATGTACTCAATGCCTGCATTTTTATCTATTCGAAAAATAGCATCCTGACTATTTTTCAAGGAGTATTGGTTCATCTTTGAATCATGCAAGTCTTTTTTACGTTCAGTGATGTCTCGAAAAAACCATACACGACCTAAAGGTTGGCCATGTATGTCATACAGCATCAAGGTTTGACGCTCAAGTATACTGCCATCCAGTAAATCAATCTCACACAGGTCGTTTATATCTGAATTACTATATAGCTCCTTAATCCCTGTAATATAAGTCTGTTTGTCTCTAACCAGTGTCAGAATAAAATATAAAATTGAGACATTTTCTCTCCCATTTAGCGTACTAGGTTCAACGCCAGTCAAAAGCGTATCAGGAATCTGCCATATATCGAGAAATTGTTGATTGTGAGAAACGATTACTCCTTTGTTATCGACAACAAGAATTCCATCGGGGGATGTATCATAAATCGCTTTTATTAATACGGATTGTAACTGAGTGTTAAGCATGAATCTCTCGTTTTTTAATTATTAGAATAAGAAACACAATTTAGAATCAATGTCTCATCCATGAGGTCGTAGAAATATTAACATAGAAAACGTAATGTTATTATTATGAATTTAAAGGTGTAAATTTACCCTAAAAAAACCGACAATAGCGTGCTTTATTATGTGTGACGTAGCGTAAAGTGTTGATCAGAGCCAGACCAGCTACTCTTACGAGTCAATAATTTACACTAGGTTTCAATAGATGAATGGACTTCCAAAGCATAATTATCAAAGAACAAAAGTAAGTTCTATATTTAGCTTAGAGAATAATATTAATTATCCTAATAACTCAGTCATTAAATGCTTTCTTGGGTTATAGTTACTTTATACATTTAACAACAGAAAGATAGGCTGTGACGGACACTACATATTATGCCCACTCATCTACGGGAAGTAAGAGGGCTATTTTTACATTCATCGCAACCTTTATTGGCTGCTTGTTTTTGCTTGATAATACTGTAGGCCCAGTTACAGGAACAATTTTCATTTTTGTTGGAATGTTTACCACCTCAGTTGCTATTGCAATGCCTTTTTATTTTTACAAAAAGAAGCATCTAAAGATGTATTCCATTGTCTCAATGATAGAATTACTGTTGACGATTTTTCTAACAGTTATGTTCTTTTTATATTTCTTTACACGTCCGCTGGATTTTACAGCTGCCACTAGCTCATCTGTCAATAATTCCCCTTATATTGCCAGGTGTGATGAGCCTGTTCCAGAGTTTACTTTGGGTAGGCCTATCATTTCTAGTAAGCTACAGGCCGATGCGGTTTGCTCTTGTATATGGAAAGAGCTGTCACCCTTGGACAAGAATTTATCAGCATCTCTCGCCAGAAAGGACAGTCAGGATGTCTCTGAGATGCAATTAACACTATTCAAGCAAAGGCTCGGCGTAATAACGAAGACATGTAGGGTAGAAGGTTTGTAATTGATCTTAATACACTTAATCACGATTCTAGTAATTGCTCACATTATTAAAACTAGATGAGGTTTTATACTTTGGGTCTAAAGCAGTCAATTTACATCTAGCCTTGTCAAATGGAAGTAACGAATAAAGTCTGAACAACTATAATTTAGGTCACACTTAGTAACATAACACTGGGCGCTTTGAATAAAACACAGGCCATATCGCCCTCTTTCAAGCCCAAGTCTGCTGCACTCGTATTAGTAATAATGGCGCAGACAGATTTACCCCCACCAATATCAAGTGTGATGTCTGCATTAACAGCACCTTGAACGACGCGTAACACTTTGCCGATAAACTTGTTACGAGCACTGGTGACAATATTAATATCGGTACTCATTATCACCGACGATGCGTTAATTAACGCAATCACTTCTTCGTGTTCTTTTAGACCAAGAGTTGTCACACTGTCTTGAGTGATGATAGCGATTAAATGTTGATCGGCGCCGATATCTAACTGAATTTCTGTATTAACTGCACCTGTAGTAATTCGTGTAATCGTGCCACGAAATTGATTCCTAGCACTGGTTTTCATATTCTCACTTCTTACAAAATTAGCTATATCATTGAGAGAATGTAATTTATCACCAAGTTGATCGAGAAATGTTTGATGTTCATTTTGTAATGATTGAAAACCTTCGATAATACGTTGGCCCAGTTTTGTTAATGCTGTCCCCCCGCCTTGAGCTCCTCCAGCCGAACGAATAACTAACGGCTGACTAGACATGTTATTCATCGCATCAATTCGATCCCATGCAGTCTTGTAACTAATACCTACTTGTTTTGCTGCCTGCGAAATGGAGCCGCAATCGCTCACCGCTTTTAATAACTCGATTTGTGTAGAAGCAAAAGATCGTTGACTGTCTGTCAGTAGAAAAATATCGCCTTTAAGTTTGCCTCTCGTGCTGCCTTTCTGGTTTGCCATGCGGTCTCACTGTTTTTATGTATTTAGAAAATGGCAAGTGCATATGATGCCCTTCGCCTGATGTTTATCGTTTATAACTTTAAACGATAGTTATGCTTGATCTCACTAGCAAATTCATCAAAAGCAGGTAAAGTCGCTATTGGAATGTTCTAAGGTAAAGCTAACATTATTAGTATGATCATCACAGTTTCTTGCGACAATATCAAACACCATACGACGATAAATTTCGATGGCATCTTGTCGGAGCAACTTAAGTTTTTGGATTACTGCCAGTAATTGATCGTAACTGTGACTGCTTGCTTATAGCCTGCATGATCTATGGCGCATGATGACACAGCATGTCGTTTTCTATTTCCATCACGATCAAAACGTTTACTTCTTTTCTCGTAAACGGGACTTGGGATGCAAAGTCCAGAATAGCGGTATTAGAAACTGGAAGATATTGCGCTCAGATTTCTACTAACGTTTCAATAGATACTTTGGAATGCTATTTCAAGAATACATTACAGACAATAGAATACATTGTGCACAATATAGTTGTGTGATACTTTGATTACAAATAATAGGATTTAGGGTTTATGTCGGAATACAAAAATTTACAACTTGACAAGCAACTATGCTTCGCATTGTACTCAGCCACAAACAGCATTACCCGTTTGTATAGAAGTTTATTGGACGAGTTTGAATTAACCTACCCCCAATATCTTGTTCTGTTAGTGCTTTGGGAAAAAGATGGAGTTGCCATAAAAGAAGTCATGAAACGACTCAAACTTGATACCGGCACGTTGTCCCCGATGATTAAGCGCCTTCAAAATGCCGGCTTGGTCAAAAAAGAACGCACCAGTCAGGATGAAAGAATTGTACGCCTCTATTTGACAGAAAAATCCAAAAATCTAGAGCCTTTCATTGCTCAAATCCAAAACAAAGTTGCATGCCAGACGGAACTGCCATCAAAAGAGTTTTTCGAACTTCTCGACAGACTGAACCACCTTACCGATAGCCTTAACAATAAAGAGGATAGACAGTCTGCCGATTTGTAGGGAAACATCAGATTCGCTGATGCCTCTTTTTAACCTTGAGATATTTAGGAGAGAATAATGATTATAATAACTGGTGGGAACCGATCAAATTTAAACAAGTTGCCATTACGAAAATATATGGTTGGAACAATAATGGCCATTATTTTGACTATGATATTCAGTTTTTCTACCAAGGCTCAAGCAGAAGAGGATAGCTTGTATGCGCGCTTAGGTGGTACATACAACATTGCCTCAACCGTCGATCACTTGGTTGATTTAATTTATGTTAATAAAGGTCTAAATGCTAATCCTGTTCTTGCAGCTATTCACGGGCAAAAACAGACAAAAGCAGGCTTCAAAGCCATGCTAACAAATTGGGTCGTTCAAGAAACCGGTGGCCCTAAAATTTATCAACCCGATCAATTCGGTCGTGGTAAAAGTATGAAAGATAGCCATCCACACCTAAATATTTCCAATCGTGAGTTTGATATCATTAAAACGCTAGCGCTAGCGACTTTTTATCACTTTAATATAGGTAATCATGAAATAGATCAGCTGATGGATGACTTAGAAAGCTATCGCCTCGTCATCGTAACAGCAGCAGACGAAGCACCATTCAAATCACGTTTGGTTACAGAAATGGATGGTTTCGATTATCATACCAAATAGATTAAAAAGTTCAAGTAATCAAGACCCTGCATACCAGCGGAGTTTTGATTTATTTCCGAAGATGCGCCCATTGGAATGAGCTGACTTCTGATTTGTAAAACAATAAAAGTATGATTCAAGTCCTTATGGGAAAGTATTCATGAATATATTGAAAATGAAAAAACAAAAGAAGATATATCCGTACTTATTCTTGATACTACTAAGCCCTTTTGCAGTACTTCAGGCAAATACAGTAACGGTGACCGTTCAGGGTATAAGTTTTGAGCCTATGATTACACTTATACAACCAGGAGATACTGTCCAATGGTTGAACATCAACGTGTACAGTACTGCACTACCTCTGTGAATAATCTTATACCTGACAAGCAAGAAAGCTGGGATTCACCGATAGGCGATAATTATGAGAAAGCCTCTACACATGAAGGAATCTACTTATACAAATGCAAGCCGCACTCTAACCTAGGTATGGCAGGCGTCATTATCGTTGGCAATCCATCGTTTAACCTTGGAGTATTTAGAGCTGCTGATAAACAGGGTTCCTTAGGTAATGCCATTAAAAAAGCAATTTCCTATGTTGAAAATTTATGACATCATCAGATTAATATCCGTCTTCATTGACATCCGCACCATCTCTCTATAATTCAGGAATATCATCATGAGAATATATAAAAAGTCATTGCTTCATAGCTTAATCGTCGTTAGTTTGTTCGGATTTCAATCTTTTTCAGTTCAAGCAGAAACGATACCTGAACAAGATAAACCCGTCGTTGAACAATTAGTTAACACGTTAACTAAATTAGCAGGTGATCATCCTGGTGAGAGAAAAAATCATGCAAAAGGTATTATTGTTACGGGTAGTTTCACACCGACTGATGCCGCTAAAAACCTGTCTTCTGCAATACATTTACAGCATGATCCTAGTAAGGTCACCGTGCGTTTTTCAAATGCGACGGGTGTGCCCAACATGCCAGATGCCGATGCAAATGGTTTTCCGAAAGGTATTTCAATCCGTTTTGACTTAGGAGATGAAGGTTATACTGATATTGTTTGTATATCTGTTAATGATTTTCCGGCATCAACACCCGAAGATTTTCTAGGATTATTAAACGCAATTGCTGCTACTACGCCAGAATCACCAGCTCCGTCACCTATTGTTGAATATCTCGGAAGTCATCCAGCAGCTAAACAATTTGTTGAAATTCCTAAACCTGCACCTAAAAGTTTTGCTACCCAGAAATTTTACGGTGTAAATGCGTTTAAATTTATTAATGCGAATGGCAAGCAACAATATGGACGCTACATTATTCAACCGATCGATGGCGAAGCTTTTTTGAATGATGAAGAAAGAAAAGCAGCCAAAGACAATTATCTTATGGAAGAATTACCGGTACGACTCGCTAAACAAACAGTAAAGTTTGAGTTGATGGTCCAATTAGCTGCCGAAGGTGATCAAATTAATGATGGGACTGAGGTATGGCCAGAATCTAGAGAAAAAGTAACGCTTGGGACGTTAACGTTGACAGAAATGGACGTTAATGGGGATGCTTTTGCCAAGGCTAACATGTATAACCCGCTGGCACTGACGGACGGTATTGAACCCAGTGATGATCCGATATTAATGGCTCGACCTGGCGCCTATGCTGTTAGTTTCGGTCGAAGAGTATCAGGTCAGTAATTGTTACGTGCAGGCACGAAATAAAATAGAGGTCAGTAAAGGATGATTGATCCATATTTTAAACATTACAACATCAAATCGGCTCCACAATGATGTTTTCAAATCAATATCATTGCCATATACATTATCAATGAATCAGGATAATATTCAGTCTCAACACGAAAGAGTTACAAATAATACGTGTCGGGATATGTTTTTTTATTAGAAACTAGTATAAACCCAAGTGGTATTGTATTGTTTTACTATTCAGCTGTGGCTAAAAGGAGATCCAAAATGTTAGAAACTATAGCAATTTTATTAATTGTTGTTTGGGCTCTAGGTTTAGCCTCTTCCGTGACACTTGGTGGATCTATTCACCTTCTCCTTGTATTAGCGATCATTGTAGTGATGATTAGACTCATGCGAGGTCGTAGAATATAAATAATCTCATTCGGTATACGCCGATAATTAACCGCTGATCATTAGCAAACCAAAGGAATTAACATGAACAAATTAACTACATGGCTAAAACTATTAAGCATAATTTCAGTGATGGCTTTTTCGGTTGCGGCATGCGACTCTAACGATGGCGCTGCAGAAAAAGCGGGTGAATCTATTGATAATGCAACAACTGATATGGGTAATAAAGTTGAAGATGCCTGTGAAAAAGTAAAAGATGGTGTTAACGCTAAAGACCCTAACTGCTAAATTTTGTTCTAAGTCTGAAATAGCGAGCTGATCAGTAGCCTCTTATTGTGTTTTTAGAGGCTACTGTAGCTCATTATGTTTAGCACAATTATCATCTTGCATGTTACTCATACTGTTTATGCTAAATAAATTACCATTTAGTCACTCTGATCAACCTAGAGAAAGTTCAACATCCGAGAGTGAAGTAAAAAGCTTTATTACTAGTAGTCACAAATAAAGTAGTCTTATCAGTGAATTAAACGTCACTACTTTTTCAAGGCCCAATCTCGTCGAATCCAATGACAGGTATAGCCATTAGGATAATGTTGTAGATAATCTTGATGTTCAGGTTCAGCTTCATAAAAAGGCCCTGCTTTAACTACTTCAGTCACAATTGGCCCGGGTAAAATATCATTAGCATCAAGTTCCTTAATTAAGTCTGTAGCAACAGTGGCTTGCTCACTATCTAACACAAATATCGCTGAACGATAGCTATCACCCACATCATTACCTTGACGATTTTTAGTCGTCGAATCATGCGCCATAAAGAAGAACTCTAAAATAGCTCGATAACTCGTTTTTTGTGGATTGAAAGTAACTTCGATCCCCTCAGCATGACCTGTTGTTCCTGTTTTAACATCTTTATAGCTGACATCTGCTACGGTGCCACCTGTGTAGCCAACACGAGTACCTGTTACGCCAGGCTGCTGACGAAATAGTTCTTCCATACCCCAAAAACAACCACCTGCTAATATAGCAACTTGCTCAGTTTCTGTTTTTGATTGCATGTTGTCTTCAAACATCGGTATGTACTCAGCATAACCTTCAGCGTCAAGATTAGCCTTGGCTATGAATCGTAAACTAGCCGAGTTAATACAATAACGCAGTCCACCGAGTTCTACAGGGCCATCGGGAAATACATGACCTAAATGCGAATCAGCATGTTTTGAACGAACTTCAGTTCGAACCATAGCTATACTTTCATCGGAATGCTCTTGGATATTGTTGGCGTCTATCGGGCGTGTAAAACTTGGCCAGCCCGACATGGAATCGAATTTATCTAATGAGGTAAACAAAGGTTCACCCGATACAATATCGACATATAAACCGACTTGTTTATTGTCCCAATACATATTATCGAATGGCCGTTCTGTGCCACCTTGCTGTGTCACCTGAAACTGCAATTGATCTAACTCAGAGATGACGGTAGCGTCTTTTTGATAAGTCTTAGTCATGGTTATATCCTGCTTTAATAAATGATCTAGATTTATAGACAAATAAAATATAGAAATGTGACACTTAAATTTAAAAAAATAAAATACTCATTAAGGTTAAACGAGGTGATAAGGGTTTGGGGTGCTAAAATTGCCTTCTTTTAATTTTTGGTCACGATAATCTAGGATTTTTATTCCAGTAATTCTGCATTGAGCTTGTAGAGTTTAAAAGCTACAATTTTATTTCTATTAAGCGCGCGTCGGCATGATTAACTAAAAACTTTGTCAAAGTTATTTGCAACATAATTGATTGTGAGGCAATTTAGAGTATTAATAGCCAGCGGAATTGATTGCCGATGGCTTTCATCGTTAAATATAGCATTACTACCGAATTATTGTTGTAAGACAGAGTATGTTTCCAGCGCTTCTATTCATGAAATAAATAATTCACCGCCTGACAAGATGCAACACGGCGAATTTTACCAATGTGGTATCATCAAGTGATGTGACAAGTCCGGCTGTGTTGTAAGAATGTAGGATTTATTAACGTTGTCAAATTAAGCGATATCGGTCTAAATTCTTAGTAAGAAAGATAGCGTAAAGTCCACATCACTGAACAAATATCCGATGCAAAAGCTATGGATAATGATAATTTCCTTGTATCATCTTATGCTTATGCCTTGTAAACAGCTGAAATATGTTTCGAGATGTATAATAAGCAACAGGCAATCGTTCCTAAAACTAAACTCGTTTATAGACTTCTTAATCGATAAATTTTAAGTTGAGATAGCGACTAATTAACTTTAATTAATAACAAAGAAATCTAGATAATCTAAATAATGATAACAATTAGACAGCAAGTAGCTTTGAAGGTTGGAGTAAATCAAGTGCCAGCCCAAATCATCTCTTTTCATGGCTTTGAGTCTGGCAAAGAGCATATTGCAATGCAATTCACAAGACTCAGTAAAAATAGTGACCCCTGTTTAGTAAGGGTGCACTCCGAATGTTTGACGGGTGATGTATTTCACTCTTCACGATGTGATTGTGGTGAGCAGCTCGATGAAGCCATTAACCTATTAAATGAGACGGGCGGCCTACTGCTCTATATGCGACATGAAGGTCGCGGGATTGGCTTATATAACAAACTTGATGCCTATGCCTTTCAAGATGCTGGCTTAAATACCTACGAAGCTAATCTTAAACTGGGCTTCAAAGAAGATCAGCGTGATTTCAGTGAAGCAGCGGCCATATTAAAAGCATTAGAAATCAGTGAGATTACGCTGATTACTAACAACCCTTTGAAGGTTCAGCAACTTCAAGAAAATGGAATTAAGGTGCAGTCAGTATTGAACACGATGATCCATTCAAAACCAGATAATCTAGTTTACTTAAGAGCAAAAAAAGATCATGGTAATCATGAAATAGTATTAAATTTTCCTACTACTGATAACACACCAATAATTTAGAAAAAACAAAGTTTGTACAAGACTTTCCGTGACCCAAAAGATTAGCTCAAATATCGCATCAGATTGAAAGTTAATAATAAAGCTTGTATATGTTTTTATTAGTTATTGCTGAAACACTATTGAAATTACGTAAAAAAACAATCACTTCGTTTTAATTAAAAATCATAATTTAGCTGTAAAAAGTATAGGTTAATAATAATTAACAAAAGTGTATTTGAAAATTGGATCAATTAAATAATCTGAATTTATAAAAGATAATATTTAATGCATCTATCATAGAGCAATAAAACCGTGATTTTTTCGGCTTCTCCACTTTTATTTTTATCTGCATACTTGGCCTACATAATGCCAATTAAAAACAACTCATTAATAATTTGGTTGCCGAGATGGACTAAATCTTGTTAAGTATTCATTAATCCTAAAGGTTTATGAATTTAACTCATAAACCTTTACTTAATTAGCCCCCTAATCATTTTAATCATTATCTGATAGATTGGTCTAAACTGAGGCTACAATGTTTATATTAAAAGTGTCATTCATAACATTCATTAAACGTGTCTTAAATTGAAACTGGGTTAAATAATAGCCATGGCAATTAAAACTTCACTTAAATTCAAGCATAAGCTAATTAGAACGCGAGATGATTCTTCAGATCGATAAGCGTGCTGATCGCCAAACAATCAGACTTATATAACACTAGCAATTAGGAAATAGTATGAAACTCAATATCAATGGAAAAATCCACAATGTCGAATTACCATCGGACACCCCGATTTTATGGACATTGAGAGATGAACTTGGGATGACAGGCACTAAATTCGGTTGCGGTAAATCGCTTTGTGGTGCGTGCACCGTGATGCTTGATGGCACACCTATTAGATCTTGTATCACGCCTATAAGCTTTGCAGAAAATAAAACAATTACAACAATTGAAGCAATCTCTGAGCAAAAAGTGGGTCAAGCTGTCCAAAAAGCATGGTTAGATATCGCCGTTCCCCAATGCGGCTATTGCCAATCGGGCCAAATTGTCTCGGCAACGGCATTATTACGTGATAATCCTAAACCCAGTGACGAAGACATTGATAATTTTATGAGTGGCAATATTTGTCGCTGTGGTACATACACCCGCATTCGTGAAGCTATCAAAGTCGCTGCGAACAACTTGGAGACTGCTCATGATTAAATCTAACGCTGAATTAGCAGAACAAATTAGTAACATCAGCCGTCGTAATTTCATTCGTGGATTTGCATTAACAGGGCTAGTACTTGCCGTCGGAATGCCAAGTGTGTTGTGGGCTGAAGATATCAAATACGGTCGTAATGGGATGCCGGAAGGTTGGGTTGATAATCCCCTTGTATTTGTTTCAATTGCTGAAGATGGCACGGTAACTATTGTAGCTCATCGTGCTGAAATGGGCCAAGGCGTTCGCACAAGTTTGCCTATGGTTGTTGCAGACGAAATGGAGGCTGACTGGAGTCGCGTTAAGGTTATACAAGCGTACGGCGATGAAAAAACATTTGGTAATCAAAACACCGATGGTTCACGCAGCATGAGACATTTTTTTATGCCAATGCGTAATGTTGGAGCATCAGCTCGAATGATGCTCGAAACAGCCGCAGCAGCTGTTTGGCAAGTGCCGGTCTCTGAAGTTAAGGCGATGTTTCATGAAGTACATCATCAGGCAACGGGCCGAGTCCTTTCCTACGGTGAAATTGCTCAAGCTGCGGCTAAATTAGCCGTACCGGAACGTGCTGATCTAGTTCTTAAAACACCTGACGCATTTCGCTACATTGGCAAACAAAGTAATAAGTTGATCGATGGTGCCGACATTGTAGTAGGTAAAGCTGAATACGGTATTGATGTCAGACGCGATGGTATGGTGTATGCCGTTGTGGCGCATCCGCCTGCTTATGGTGATACCTTATTATCATTTGATGATAGTGAAACATTAAAAGTACCAGGTGTTATTAAGACATTAACACTCGAAAGTACCCCGGCTCCTGCCTTTTTTAATCCTCTAGGTGGTGTCGTTGTGGTTGCTACTAATACGTGGGCTGCAATTAAAGGTCGAGAAAAACTTAAAATAACCTGGAAGTCAGGCCCTAATGCAGGGTATGTGAGTGAGACATTCCGCAAAGAAATGGAAAAATCTGCTAATAGCCAAGGTGGCAAAGTATTAAGAAGTTTAGGCGATGCCTACAAAACATTAGCTACAACTGAAAACAAGATACACGCAGAATATTATATTCCTCACCTAGCACAAGCGCCGATGGAACCACCTGTAGCTACAGCACAATATAATAATGACTCTTGTGAATTATGGGCACCCATTCAAAATCCACAAGCTGCCGTAGATACTGTTGCAAAATGGCTTGATTTTAAACCAGAGCAAGTCAAAGTTAATGTCACATTATTAGGCGGTGGTTTTGGTCGTAAATCAAAACCTGATTATATGGTTGAAGCAGCATTAGTTTCTAAAGCACTAGGCGGAAAACCAGTTAAGCTAACTTGGACACGTGAAGACGATATTCAACACTCGTATTTTCATACCGTCTCTCTCGAACATCTTGAAGCAGCGTTTGATGATAAAAAGCGTGCTTCTGTCTGGTTACATCGCACCGTAGCGCCATCTATTTCTTCAACATTTGATACTTCGGCAATCAATCAAATGCCTATGGAAGCAGGCATGGGCGTGGTGAATGTGCCATTTGATGTTCCTAATATTCAACTTGAAAACCCGGCAGCGATAGCTCATACGCGTATCGGTTGGTATCGTTCGGTATCAAATATTCCACATGCGTTCGCCGTTCAATCCTTTATTGCAGAAATGGCCGATCATGTCGGTAGAGATCACAAAGAGTTTCTCATTGAACTGATTGGTAAGGATCGTAAAATAGATCCTAGAACATTACGTGATGAGTGGAATTATGGTGAGTCTCCAGAAGAATATCCACTCGATACATCTCGCATGCGTAATGTCATTGAGCATGTAACTCAAAAAGCTAATTGGGGCAAAAAGATGGCGGCTAAGACTGGCCAAGGTCTAGCTACTCATTACAGTTTTACCAGTTACGTTGCAACCGTAGTCGAAGTGGCAATTGTTGGTGATGGTCAAGTAACCGTACCTCGTATTGATATTGCTATTGATTGTGGGCCACAAGTTAATCCAGAACGAATTCGTTCTCAAATAGAAGGCGCTTGCGTCATGGGCGTCAGTCTTGCTCTATTTAGCGAAATTAGTTTTACTAATGGGGTGGCGGATCAAAATAATTTTGATGGTTATGAAGTCGCTAGAATGAATAACGGTCCGATGATAATTAACGTACACATTATGCCTACAACAGATTATGACGCGCCACTAGGTGGTGTTGGTGAACCTGGTATGCCACCGATTGCGCCTGCGCTATGTAATGCAATCTTTGCTGCAACTGGCAAACGAATTCGATCCTTGCCTGTACGTTATCAATTGGAGTCATAGATGTTAAGTACAGACATTACCGTACTGAAACACGTACATCAATGGCTGGTTGAAGGATATTCGGTTTGGTTGACAACGGTGCTAAAAACCTATGGTTCAAGCCCACGTCAACCAGGTGCGATGTGTGCTATTCGTGAGGATGGTGCAATAGTTGGCTCGGTTTCTGGGGGCTGTATCGAGGATGATCTCAAAGATAAGGTGTTAACAGGTTTGTTGGCCAATGACGAGATTGTATTTTTGAGCTACGGTGAGTCTATTAACGATCGCGATCGCTTCCGCCTACCCTGTGGCGGTAGCTTGCGGTTGGCAATGGAAAAAGTTACCCAATCAGATTGGCCATTAAAAGTATTAGAAGCTATCGAGCAACGTCAGCAAGTAAAACGACGATTAAAACTGAGTAATCGACAAAGTATCGTTGAATCAGCAAACAGCTTGGACAAAATAGTCGACGAAAATTCACATGAAATTTCTTTTGTTTATGGCCCTCGAAGTCGCTTATTATTGATTGGTGCCGGTGAAACCTCAAGCTATCTTGCAAAAATGGCATCCGCTTTAGATTATCAAGTATTAGTTGCCGAACCTCGAGAAGAGATGCAGCTGACTTGGCGACCTGAAGATGGTGAATTATTGGCAATGATGCCAGATGATGCCGTTGTCAAAATTCAGCCAGATCATAACACTAGTATTATTACGCTATCGCATGATCCTAAGATAGATGATATGGCTTTGTTAGAAGCTTTAAAATCAGATGCACTTTATATTGGCGCTTTAGGTTCATTACGAACCAATGCTAAACGTCGAGAAAGGCTTGCCCTGTTTGATTTAACGCCCAATCAAATTGCAAGATTACACGGTCCGGTCGGTCTTGATATCGGAAGCAAAACACCTGCGGAAATCGCCGTTTCTATTCTGGCTCAGCTAATTGAACTCAAACATGCTGATAGTGTACAACAAAGATATCCAGCTAATATTCGGGCTGTCAGTAACGGTTAAGTATGTCAGAAAAACTTATTGTTCCCATTCTATTAGCTGCCGGACAATCGCAACGGTTTGGCAGCGATAAATTATTACATAGCTTGCGACTTGATGGCGTCGATAAACCGATGATTTTACATAGTTTAGCCCCATGGTTAGAGGTATTCGCCCGAGTTAATATTGTTATCAGAGCAGATAACCGTGCGTTAATTCAACTGTTAGAAAACAGTGATTCTGCTTCACGACTTACGCTTATCACCGCTAATGATGCAGCTTTAGGAATGAGCGCATCATTAGTTGCCGGTATTAATGCTTACTTACAAGCAGACGGTTGGTTAATCGGGTTAGCCGATATGCCGTTTATTCAAAGTTCAGTCATCGTTGATTCTTTACACGCACTCAAAAAAGGAGCGGAGATCACCCTTCCCATTTTTGATGGCAAGCGTGGTCATCCCGTTGGTTTCTCATCACGCTTCAAGCCTTCATTACTAGCGTTAAGTGGTGATAAAGGTGCTAAAGAAATCTTTGTTTCTTCACCTGAAAAAACCACTTTTATTAAGAGTAATGACAGTGGGATTTTGCAAGATATCGATACCCTTGAAAAACTAGATGAGTGATTAGTAATAGTCATAATTTAACATTGGGCATTATAGATAACTCAAATGAAACTAGAGAATGTGTAAACCTTAAAGGATATTAACCATAATTAATCCCTGAACTTACAATTAAAATTATTTGATTGACTAATTTCCTATTTAGTGAATAAAAGCTAGGACAGATACATTTAAATGAATTTGGGATTACTTTAGCAAACTACTCCTCGATTATCGTTGAGTCTAGTATTATGACTGCTTTACTTGTAATGATGAAAATGCCTATTCAGATTTTTGGTTATTACTTTGGTTAACATAATTTTAACTATAAAATCTTGTCTAGATAACTTTCTCCAATAACTATATTTCTCACTCTTAAATTCTACAAATAGTTTTGGCAATACTTGAATTATCTTTTATCATTCAATACGTAGAGATTCTTGTATAGTTAGGGTCTATATATGCCTTTCAATGACCTTTGGAATAAATAAAGTATATGAACTGAGTACTGTCGCTTTGGATGTAAACGTTCCACAGTGCACATTTAATCGCTGAAAATATTGTTAATTCATCCAGACAAATGAATTATCATCCTTATATCTAATCAAGTTTATAGCTATCACAAAGTGTAATTATCATTTTTAGCACTATCAGACTTTGAAAATTTCAGGTGCTTTTATTTAATCAACTTAGCCTGTAGTTAACATATAGTTATTTTTATAAAGCGGCAATCCATTTATTTAAGGCACGACCTATCTGGTGGGGACAGTCTTCTTGTACGTAGTGAATGCCAATGCCAATATTTTTTATAGTTATATTTTTAAGGTTTTCGGTACACCATCCGACGGCAGGATGCTTCTTAGCATTCGTCAAAGAAGCATCCGTCACGCCAGACATTGGCACCGGCCTTACATCTTGAGGCATAGTGGCGTGTAATAAAAGTTTGGGTAGCTCGGACTTTTTCAGTTTAATGCTGTATTGTTCAACAATATGTGTTACGTCTTGGGGTTCCCCTTCGATAGGCAATTCTTGCGGCCACCGCCACAATGGAGTCCGATTACTTGGATCAGAAAATGGTTCGTTGTAACAATCAATTTCCTTTTGCGAAAGTTGGCGAACAATCCCCCCAGGTATTACTAAGTCCATAAACATGTTCTGATTAACCACCATATCCCAACCAGTTTCTGGCGACCGGAATGCTTGGAATAAATCTTTTTGTTGCTTTGTGAACTGCCCCCAACTAGCTATAGGTGTAAACATTGCATCAGATGTAAACGCCAATGCTTTGATCCTCTCTGGATGGTTCATTGCATAATGGAAGCCCAATGGCGCGCCCCAATCGTGCAATACTAGGGTTAGATTTTTCAGGTCTAAGGTATCGATAAAACTTTTTACATACTCATAATGATCCACGAACCGATAAGCGATATCGGGTTTGCTCGATTTACCCATTCCGATAAGATCAAGAGCGATACATCGGCCAACTGGGCTTACATGTGGGATGATATTTCGCCAGATGTATGATGAACATCCATTCCCGTGAAGAAAAAGTATCGGATCTCCATAACCTTCATCTACGAAATACATTTTATTACCGTATATTTCTACATAATTGGATTTATCAGAAAATTCGTTCGATGTTATATGCTTATCTATATTCATTTTGAAACCCCTATCTGGACGATTAGTTCACCATATTTAGGACCACCTGGCCTTACAAAGTATATTGTTTAGCTTAGTACAAATTAAAGATGACACTACAAATAGTGTTTTATATTACAAAAATATCTTAAAGCAATATCCTATACTCATATCTAAAAGTTTATTGATATTTTGATTCTAAAATGAACTTTATTTATTTATAAATTCAAAGTCATCTTAAATTTTTGTACAAATAAATTAACGTCCCAAATTATTTAGTTTATCCATTATAAATCTTTAAAAAATTGTTATATTTTTTATCTAAACTCAGAATAACTTATGCTTGATTAAGAGAATCAATAAACCGGTCTTTATATAACTTTCTTTTAGTTTTCTTTAATCGATGGGCAATTTAAAGATAATTGTAATTATTATTTTTGCAATTCTTATAGATTGATTTTCAGCAAGCAACATATGCCTAGCGTATTCATATATTTTCTTTTCCTTGCATACCAAACAAATTAGTCTTCATGAATTCAATTAACAATTTTATCTCTTAATTTCGAATTATATTTGTTAAATTTTTAACTAAATACTTTATTTGTTGACAGATTAAAGTGATGACTATTTATTTGAATTAATTAGATATTTAGCTACACGAGCAATATAATTCTACTTGAAGAAATGCATTGCATTACAAGACTATGTTGTTTCATCCAAAGAAACTTGTGAAAATGACAACAGTCCCAACCAACGAATTAAAATTAAACAGAACGAGTTGAATAAACACTCGATATTGAGTTATCCCAATCAAACGTAGATAGTTGATATAACTGAAATAAAAATATCAGCTGGCAAGTTATAATTATCGGATTATATTGATGTCTATTCACATAAGTGGTGGGCTGGACTATTAATATGCGTTCAAAATTAGTTGAAACAGCGTTAAAGCCTCCATGTGGAGTAGATAGTCTCCTAAAGGGCTAATGTTACACACTGACCAAGACCGCCAACTACCCTGTAATAATTATCGAATATTACAGGGTAGTTGGCATATTAAACAAAGCATGAGTAAGCGTGGTAATTTTTCGGATAATGCGGTTATAGAAAGTTTCTTCAATACATTAAAAACAGAAGTTAGTTATCAACTGCTTAAAAAAATCAGATCAGATGAAATAGGTTTGCTTACCAGTGAATTTATGGGGCATTAATATCATGATAGATCTCATCGTTCGAACCACCATTTATCAACGAACCAGTTTGAGAGAGTCAGATTAAATGGCATCACTCAAATTGAACTGTCTCTAGCTACGAAATATTGTTGATATACCGATCTATGTTTGATGAGTAATAAATAATCCTTAGAAAAAGATTACGCAGCCTTTTAGCTTATATTCAACAGTTTAAAATCTAAATTATGTACATGATTATTCCTCTGCACAAAATTTAATTGTGGTAATTAAAGAGACACTACGACTAGGCATTATCAGGAAATTAACTATTTTTGACTTTAAAATTAAAGCGCAACTTTAAACCTTCTTTTTAAACAACATGCTTAAGAAGTTAAAAATAAAACATAAAATATATATTTTTAGATAATTATATAGCCTGTAATTTTTTTGTAATAATAATAATATAGTTGTTTTTCAGAAAGTTACAGGCGCAGTAACTCATTATTGTCTAATAAAAAACAATATTGAGCCGTATTAATACGTATACATAACATTAAAAAAAAAGAATAATTTTGAATCGTAATAATGATTTGTATCAAAAAATTATTATTACGGAGAAAATTACTCTATGTTAAGCACTTACTAAATATAGACAGTGCTTAACACCGTAAGTTTCCTCGTTAAGTTCAAATGGGTTTGTTAATGATCTTAAATTTATAAAAGTGACTACTTATGATACTGAATAATGAAACTTTATAACCATTAATGACGTGGCTTAGTAGTTTCTATATATAAATTTGATTCCATAAAAAAATACAAACATTTAATTTAGAATGTAAATTAACATTAACATAAGGATTTATTATGACAGGTCATTTTATAGGAGTTCCATTACTTTTTATCGGTTTCATACTTATTGTTAACGCATTATGGTTACAAGGAAAAGTTGATACCAAAGACGTAGGAGTATTTAATTTAATAGTAGGTATTCTTGGATTTATTGGAGCACTGTTTTTTGGATTAGTTCAAAATGATATTCCAACAGCTGCAAGTGGTTTATTATTTGCTATCACTTACCTTTGGATCGGTGTCAATGCATTACGTGGAGCAGAAGATCAACGAGCTCTTGGTTACTATTGTAATCTTGTGGCAATAACCACTATTCCATTTGCATATAAAGCATTTGTAGGCGGAGATCTTGGGTGGGGATTTGAATGGGTAACATTTGGTATCCTTTGGTATTTATTCTACTTAGTATTAACTAAAGGTAATACCAAAGTTATGGGTATAACAATCGCTCTGACTTTCTTCGTCGGTGTAGAAGTTGCCATCACTGGTTGGATGTACCTTTATGGATATTGGCCTTTTGGCAACATGTGGCCTCTAAGTTAATAATTTTTTTAAGAGAGAGAATAATGAAAAAAATAATTAAAAAAACATTTAAAAAAATCATAATTACAACAATTGCAGTATTAACTCCATTAGCTCCATTTACAGTTGCAGCAGCTGACATGAATGATACAGAAAAAGAACATGATTTGCTGGGAGGTGACTTTACAGGTTGGGTCGAATTTGCTAACGAACGTATGTTTAGGGGTAATTCAGAAACCCAGAATTCAGAAGTTCCATCGATTCAAGGTATGGTTACGTGGACCCATGCAGACACAGGATGGTATGCTGGATATTGGATGGCAACTGTAAAATTTGACGCTGTACCTGGACTTAACGGAGAGTCCGCCCCATACATTGGAAAGTTTGGTACTATCGGCGACACTGGTATAAATTATAACGTATCACTCTGGCATTACATATATCACAAAGGTAGTAATGTGGGAGACACACTCTACGCTTATCAACCAAACTACACAGAACTCTGGATTACCGCCAATAAAAACGTCACTGAAAACCTGAATATCTACGCTGAATTTGTACCCACACTAGATGCATGGTTCGGAACAAAGAAAGGTGATGGTGGTGGTCCACCTGCCTATGATAACGGATCAGACGTACGCGGATATGAATTCGCTATTACGCCAACTTATCAATTAGGTGATGGTTGGTCAGTTAATGCGACTATCGGTCGTCAAATGTTTACCGACCCTCAATTTGTTGGGGTGGGTAATTGGACGTATGGGAATATTGGTGTAGCTAAAGTTTTAAGAGACAACTGGAAATTGGCCCTGTCTTATCACACTACAAACGTTGATGACGATAAAGATACATTTGATATTTATAAAGATCACGTAGTAGCTAGCGTATCAAAAAGTTTTTAAAATTATTTAATTGAGATAAGTATGTCATCTAACAGGACATACTTATTTCCATCACTTAAAAAATGATTAGTTACTTATAAACAAATCATTTATTAAGACATATATCTATATCGATTCAATTACGGTATAAAATACAGGAGGTTCATTAACATGGGCTTAAGTAATAAAATTGAAGTAAAAGACGGCTTTTCAGTACATAACGTCATCTGTCCACATGACTGTCCAGATTCATGTGGAATTCTAGTTACTGTTGACGATACATCTGGTAAAGCGATACAAATAGAAGGTGATCCAACGCATCCTATAACTCGCGGTCACCTTTGCAACAAAGTTAACCATTATCTTGATTTAGTGTATAACGATAATCGAGTGTTATATCCCCATAAACGCGTTGGCCCTAAAGGTCCAAATGCAAAATTTGAACGCATCTCTTGGGATGAAGCATTAACTACTATCACTGATAATTTCAAACAAACTCTTGAAGAATACGGTTCTGAAGCAATCCAACCATTTTCATATTCTGGCACAATGGGCATGGTTAACTATTGGACAATGGATACTAGATTTTGGAATAAAATGGAAGCAGCTCGATTAGAGCAATCGATATGTATTTTCGCTGCAATGTGGGCAGGCTTACATACATATGGTATGGCAAATCCCAATACATCTATACATGAAGCAGCTCAAGAAGCAGATTTAATTATACTCTGGGGTACAAACCTAGTCAGTACAGGTGTCCACGCAATTCCATTCATACGTGAAGCACAAGAACGTGGCGCAAAATTAGTCGTAATTGATCCGCGAGAAACACGCACTACAGAAATGGCTGATTGGCATATTCAACCTAGACCTGGTACCGATGCAGCATTAGCATTAGGAATGATGAAAGTTATTGTCGATGCAGGTTTACATGATATTGAGTTTTTAAAAGAACAAACGTTAGGTTGGGAAGATTTACTCGAAAATAAACTGCCTGATTACCCGCTTGATAAGGTTGAAAGAATCACAGGCGTTCCAGCAGCTGTAATCGAAAAGTTCGCGTTAGAATATGCTAAGACTAAAAAAACAGTAATTCGAGCTAACTATGGCTTAAATCGTCATCAAAATGCAGGTCAAATGTGTCGTGCGATTCTTACGTTACCTTGCATAACGGGTTCATGGCGAGAAAATTGTGGTGGAGCTAGCTTTGGTAATCTTGAAGAAATGTGGTTAAGCCATGATTTGGCAAAACTTCATCGTCCCGATCTTGGTGATAGAGCATCTAAACGAAAAATAAACATGGTTGAGATTGCTCGTGCATTAGATAAAAATACTGGTGCTGACGGCGAACAACTAGACCCTCCTATTAAATCAATCTTCGTTTATAACTCGGATCCGGCAAACGCTTGCCCTAATACCCAAGGCGTACGAAACGGGTTAATGCGTGATGATTTATTTGTTGGTGTACATGATACTTTTTGGACTGATACCTGTAACTATGCAGATATCGTGTTACCTGCTGATACTGAGTTAGAACGTTTAGATCTGTTTGCCACCTACGGAAATTGGTATTTCGGTTTAAGCCAAGCGGTCATTGAACCATTAGGTGAAAGTTTAAGAAACTCTGAACTATTTCGTAAACTAGCCGTTAAAATGGGATATGTTAACAATGATGACAATGCCTTTACGCAAACGGATGAAGAAATTATTAGAGATATTTTAGTAGACGATACTGTTAACCCATTGATGGAAGGCGTTACCTACGAAGATCTTCAGAAAAAGGGTTGGGCACGAGCTAATACTTCTTCAGACCGTCGAAACTTTCTCAAAAATGGTTGGCCAACACCAAGTAAGAAAATTGAAATCTACTGTGAGACATTAAAGGAGCAAGGGGTAGATCCATTGCCAACTTATGTTCCCGAAATCGAAGGTCAAGAAGATCCATTACGTGAGAGATTCCCATTACAGATGTTAAGTTGTGCAGCACATAACTTTATCGGTAGCAGTTTTCAATCCGTACCACGTTTACAAGCAATGATGTCTCGTCCTACATTAGAAATTAGTCCAGCAGACGCGAAACGACGTGGAATTGATAATAATGATCTTTGTAGGATTTATAACGATCGTGGTGAAACATATGCACATGCGGTTATTATTGAAAAATTACTTGAAGGTGTATGCAATACTCAAAAACAATATAAGGGTAGCAATACTTATGGCGGTCTTAATGCCAATGCTTTAAATAGCGAAATGTTGACAGATTTTGGTACAAGTCCTACTTTCTATTCATGTTTAGTTGAAGTTGAAATTATTCCAGATTCTTGTAAGAAAAAAATATTAGAAAACTGGGGCGGTGAAGAAGGTTTTATAAAAAAATGGCGTAATGATCCACGTAATAAAGATATTGTAGCTACTGATGAGGAAATTATTGAAGTAGCAAAAGAAGTTCACAAAGGAGTATTCACATCATGATTAATCCTGTTTTCAATAATTATAACGATCCTTTTGATAACGACAATGAACTAGGTTTACCGACACCAAACGGTCAAATTTCAGCCCATACCTCTCGTGTCAGACATCATCCAGGTGTAGTTATTTCACTTGATAAATTAACATATGATACATATGAATTAACTGTTCAATATGAAGGACCGGGATTTGTGCAAGCTCATGCTGGCCAGTACGGTATATTAAAGGTTGATGGTATAGATAAACCGCGTGCTTATTCGTTTGCCAAAGCTCCACAACTACAAAAATTAAATGAAGTAACCTTTTTCATTCGAACTGTAAAAGGTGGCGAAATGTCAGCCTGGATACAACAACCTGATCGAGTTGGACAAAAGGTTGTTGTTGGTGGTCCAATGGGCAAGTTTGGTCTAGATAAGTCAGATAAAACTATTGTTTGTATTGCTGGTGGTAGTGGAATGAGTGCAATCAATGCACTTTTAGAACAAGCAGTTGATAATCAAATAGCTCGTGATTGCTTCTTTTTTTACGGTGCACGTACTCAAAAGGATCTTTATCAATTAGCTGAGATGGAGTCCATTGCTTCGAAATGGAATTCAAATTATAACTTCACATTCGTGCCCGTTTTGTCCGAAGAAGCAGACTACACAGATTGGCAAGGCGCACGAGGCTTAGTAACAGAGTATTTCAAAGAAAATTATCTTGATACAAAAAAAATTGACATCAATAATACTAAAGCTTTTTTTTGTGGACCACCCCCAATGATAGATCATGGTGCTTTTGTATTAAAATCGGCAGGTTTGTCAGAAGTTGATATCTATTTTGATAAGTTTGAAGATGCAAGATCACCTGTGCCTGTCATTAATAATTCAAAATGTACCCTTTGTGATGAATGCTTATTGGTTAAACCGGTAGCAAATTGTATCGTTGAAACTAACTTATTTAGTTACCGAGACACTGGCATTACATCATTACGCAGAGTTACTGCAGGGCAAACGCCCGGACTCTATTACACTACATTGGTTATTAATAATGATGAATGTATTCGTTGCTATGCTTGTATTGATGCATGTCCACATGATGCGATTTCACCTACAAATAGTATTTTTCAGGAAACTCTTCGAATGTAAATGATATAAAGTTAATTAAACTATCACTTAGCTTGATGATTGCAATTTGATCATCAAGCTTTTTTTTATATATAAAAACATTATTATTCTAGATTTAATTAAACGCATTAATTTCAATGCTAATAAAGGCTTTAATAACAGAAAAGTTGAGAATTGATAAAGAATTGTTGAAATGACACTAGCATTGAGGAAGATCAAAAGTAAAGTTTTGGAGTGTCAACACTATTTCGTACCTAGACACATTTCAATTTGAGCCACCTCATCCAGTCTGATCTGTTCAAACTGATTGGGTGATAAATAACCGTTCGTACTATGTGGACGGTCATGATTATAGTG
>Ga0307486_1000332_pt1 | contig 45343 bp, 39 predicted proteins | sample CBIW02metaG_FD_203663 | JGI IMG/M metagenome (GOLD analysis project Ga0307486, IMG submission 203663) | Sea-ice brine microbial communities from Beaufort Sea near Barrow, Alaska, United States - CBIW 0.2 | ecosystem: Environmental > Aquatic > Marine > Coastal | place: USA: Alaska | collected... | reverse complement strand
TCGGGCCTGGGCTTCACGATCGTGCAATTCCAACGCAACTTCGCCATCCCCGAAATGTGGAGCGGCATCGTCGTACTGGGCCTGATCGGCCTGGGGCTGGCCCTCATCTTCCAATTCGTCGAACGACGGGTACTGCACTGGTACCACGGTCTGAAGGAAATCACTCATGACAGTTAGCGAGACCACCATGAACCAGCCCGTCAAAACCGTGCCGATGCTCTCGGTGCGCGGCCTGCAGAAGATCTACAAGGTTCCCGGCGGCGACGTCGAAGCCGTACGCGACCTCACCTTCGACCTCGCCGAGGGCGAGCTCGTCTGCCTCGTCGGCCCCTCCGGATCCGGCAAGACGACCCTGCTCAAATGCATCTCCGGCCTGATGGAACAGACCAGCGGCACCGTCGAACTGGCCGGCAGCAAAGTCACCGGCCCGCCTAAGTCGATGGCGGTCGTCTTTCAGGAATACGGCCGCAGCCTGTTTCCCTGGATGACCGTGCGCGCCAACGTCGAACTGCCCTTGAAAAACCAGAAAGTTCCCAAAGGGGAACGTGCCGCACTCGTCGACGCGGCCCTCAAATCGGTCGGACTCGACCACGTGCCCAAGAGCTACCCCTGGCAGCTGTCCGGCGGAATGCAGCAGCGCGTGGCGATCGCCCGCGCCGTCGCCTACCGCCCGCAGGTACTGCTCATGGACGAACCGTTCGCGGCCGTCGACGCACAAACCCGTGCCGACCTCGAAGACCTTATCCGCACCATCTGGAAGCAGCTTGGCGTGACGATCCTCTTCGTCACCCACGACATCGACGAATCGGTCTATCTAGGCGAACGCGTCATCGTGCTCTCCAGCTCCCCGACCGTCGTGCAGGAAGACTTGAAAATCGACCTGCCCGCCGACCGTGACCAGCTCAACACCCGCGCCCTGCCACGCTTCATGGAACTCCGCTCCCATGTCTACGCCGAAATCCAGCGGGCCAAGCTCGGCCCGGTCACCGAGCAGATCACCGCCCAGCGCAGCGCCACCCGCAAGTAGCTGCGACTGCAAGCGGATGCCCCGGAGAACGCTGCCGGGGCATCCGCTTGCCGGTCGACGCCGTGCTGTTGCGCACCCCCAGGCTGCTCGCGCGGCCGGCAGGCCAAGCTCGCGAGCATCTCGGCGCAGCGCCTGCAGCTTCTGGCCGCGCGAGAGCCGCGGGGAACTCTAGGAGACGCCGATCGTGACGATCGCGGGGCCGCCGGTCGCGGCATCCGCTTCGAGGCCGGTGGGCGAGGTGACGGCGCGGGAGACGCAGCAGCACATTTTGGCGGCGGCGTGCTGCTGGCGTTCGCTGTAGAACACGTCGCGGTGGTCAATGGCGCCCTGCAGCGCGAGCACCTTGACTTCACACAGGCCGCATTCGCCCTTGCGGCAGTCGAACATCATCTCGACACCGGCGTCTTCGAGGGCTTCAAGCATCGAACGGCCCGCGGGCACGCGCGCTTCGACGCCGAGGCGCGGCACCCGCACGATGAACTCTTCCGGGTCGTACCAGCCGCTGTTGCCGAAGGTTTCGAACCGCAGGTTGGGATCGTTGAGCTCGCGTTCGGTCCAGGCGCGGCGCACGGCATCCATCAGGCGGATCGGCCCGCACATATACAGTTCGGCGCTCGGGTCGACACTGCCGATGAGGTCGGCCACCGACAGGGCGGTGCCCTCGTCGTCGATGTGCACCTGCAGGTTGTCGCCGTGCAGGGCAAGTAGGTCGGGCAGGTAGGCCATGCGCTCGCGGCTCCGCGCCGCATAGACGAGCGTGTAGTTCGCCCCGAGATTCTTGAGCACCCGGGCCATATTGACGATAGCGGTCACACCGATGCCTCCGGCCAGCAGTACGTAGCCGGGCGCGCCGACGCGCAGCGGAAAGTTCTGCAAGGGCTGGGTGATTTCGAGCGTGTCCCCGGGCTGGAGGGTGTGCATGAAGATCGAACCACCGCGGGACAGCGGCGCGCGCAGCACGCTGATCGCCACCCGTGAGCCATCCTCGGTCGAGTCGACGACGGAATACGAGCGTTTGTGCCGCTCGCCGTCGATCGTGACGAACAGGTCGAGGTGCGACCCCGGCTCGGCCCGTTTCGGCGAGGCCGGCGCGAGCACGATGCGTTGGATGTTCGTGGCGACGGCCGTGGTCTCGATGACCGTTGCCTGCTGCCACACCTCGATGTTGGTTGCTGCCATGATCGTGCCCGCCTAGTTGGCGGAGCTCACGCGGCCAGCGCGGCCGGCAGAGATTGAGCGGCCTTCGGCCTCGAGCATCCGCTCAATGAGGCGGCGCACCCACAGACCGCCGGCATCAATGTTGAGGTTGTAGAACTCGTAGTCGGGGTTGGCGTCGATGGCCGTCTGCTGGGCCAGGAGCATGTCTTCGTCTTCCTTGAACACGCCGGAGACACCGGCGCGCAGCTGCGAGGTGATGAGCTGGCTTTCCAACCGGTAATTGCGCATGAAGGCCCAGAAGTAGTGTGCGCTGCGGGCCGTTTCGGGGGTGATCGTGTTCATGACGTAACCGTTGACGCCCTGGCTGCGGTCGCCTTCCGGCGCTCCGGTGCCGGCCTTGGCCACTCCCACATCGATGTTGATGGTTGACGGGGCTTCAAAGTGGATGATCTGCCACCGATCGACCTTGCCGGTGAATCCCGGAAACTTGTCGCGCATATTCTTCAGCCAGAACGGCGGGGCATCGATGTTGTGCATCCAGCGCGAAACAGTCACGGTCGTGTCGTCGTGGGTGACCTCGAAGTCAGATTCGCTCAGCTCGGCCTGGCCGATGCTGGAGCCGTGCACGAATTCTTCGTGGGTCAAGTCCATCAGGTTGTCGAGCACGAGCTGGTAATTGCAGGTGACCGGGATGGTGAGGCCGTCGCCGGCCCAGTCGGGGTGGTCCATCTGGTGCATGTCGGGAATGGTGTCGGGGTTCGCGAGCGTCGCATCACCGAGCCAAACCCAGAGAAAACGGTGGCGTTCCACCACCGGGTACGAGGGCACCGTTGCACTCGGGTTGATGGTCTCCTGGGCGGGCATCGATACGCACCGGCCGGCCGAGTTGTAGACGATGCCGTGATACGGGCACTGAATTTCATCTTTGGCGAGCACCTTGCCCTGCGACAGCGGGGCGAGGCGGTGCCAGCAGGCATCCGCGAGCGCCACGGGCCGGCCGTCTTCGGTGCGGTAGATGGCAAGCGGCTTGTCGGCGACCTTGCGGGAGATCAGCTTGCGCGTGACCTCGTGGTCCCAAGCGGCGACGTACCAGGTGTTGAGCGGGTAGTTCAGCACCTTGTTCGTGGTCGAACTCTTGGTTTGGATGATCGTCATTGAAAACCTCCGGTCAGCTACCTATCCCCATAGATAGTTAGCGCAGGCTTCAGACTATCTATACTGGTAGTTAGTTTCAAGTAGTTAGTCTCACCTATTTACCGACAAGACCCCACAGGGAGAGCCATGAGCCTTCGACACGCGCTGCTGGCGCTGCTCACTGTGGAACCGATGACCGGGTACGACCTGTCGAAGGCGTTTCAGGCATCCGTGTCGCATGTCTGGCATGCCCCCGACTCCCAGATCTACCCGGAACTGCGACGTATGGAGAACGACGGTCTGCTCGTCGGCACCGAAGTGCCGTGGGGACCGCGCGGGAAAAAACGTGAGTACAACGTGACTCCGGACGGACTCGACGCCTTTCGCGCCTGGATGAACGAGCCGCTCAACTACACCCGGGAGCGCGACCCGGCGCACCTCAAGGCCGCCTACCTTGAGTGGGCCGAGCCCGACGCGGCCCGCGCGCAGATGCGCGCACACATCGCCGTCTACGAGGAGCGCCGGTCCGACTGGCTCGAGAAGGTGCGCGAGATCGACACCGGCGGGAGCATGATCCTCGAAAAGCGCCTGACAAACGCGCCGACAAGCCAGCACGCGAGCATCCGTGCGTATAAGAGGTACACCTACGAGGGACTCATTGCGCGGGCCGAGCACGAGATCGAGTGGGCCCAGCGGGGGCTCGCGCTTATCGACGAGTTGAATAGTGGAAGCCTCAACAACGCGGACTCCCAGCCGCAGCCCGCAGAATGACCAGCCCCGTTCGCCCGGCCCGCTTCGAAACGGCATGCTTCTGGGGCAGTTCGGCCTTGCCGGTCTGGCCGCTGGCGGTGCGCGGCTTGTCGGCGACGATCACGACACGCCTGGCGATCTGGTAGCGAGCGAGGCGCTCATGCAGGTCCATCTGAATATCGTCGGAGACCAGGAAGACTTCGTTTCAGGATGGCCCGACCCCAGCTATGGCTGCATCAATCTCGATCTTCCGCAGGTGTGATCTCGGAAAATCGACCGTGAATCGAGGGCAGGACGATGCCATCGACGTAGGACAGCAGGATGGATTCGGTCGCCGCTTTGCGATGAACCAGTACGAGAGTGAACAGCAGTGATGGCAGTATCACCGCGATCTCTCCTGCCGATACCGACCAAGAGATTTCACCGCTCTCGAAAGCTCGGTCGAGAATAGCTGAGGTGGCCGCGGTCTCTATTTGGATCATCTTCGTGCGCACCTGCGAGAAATAGCCGTCGTCGTCATCATCGATGAGTAGCACCGACATGATCGCCCGGGCCGCTGTCGGAGTCATTCGTGATGCGAGAAGCCGTGCTCGCACCAATAGATCGGCGCGCAGCGAACCCGCGCTCTCCGGAGACCTCACTTCTTCGAGTTCCATGTAACTACTGAAAACCGAGCGAATCAACTCTGCCTTCGACGGCCAGCGTCGATACACAGCACTGCGCGTCGTGTTGCTTCGCCGGGCGACGGACTTGATGGTGAAAGCGGCGAAACCCGAAGCGGCGAGCTCCTCGATCACGGCCACGTATATACGTTTGTCTAGGTCGCTGTCACGTGGTCGTCCGGCTGGCACGACGCTCCTCACTTGACTTTCATGCTTCGCATTCAGAATACCTGAACGAGTCGTCCAGCTACGCCTTCCATGTCCAGGCCCGTCCTTCCGAGTGTCCCGTATTGCTCCCTCCCTATCCTGACAGGGATGTCGGACGGTATGGTCTATAACGATACATTCGTGCATTGGAATTGGAGACATTCATGAGATTAGCCACCTACGACTTCACCGACAAGGTCGCTCTCGTTACCGGAGGCGGCTCTGGAATTGGCCGGGCAAGCTCCCTGGCATTTGGCGCGTCACGGGCGACAGTCGTCGTCGCCGACGTCTCGGAGGCGAACGGCAAGGCAACCGTCGAGGCCATCCGGGCATCAGGCGGCACTGCGCACTTCATCCGCGTCGACGTAGCCGAGGAATCGACCGTGACGTCACTTGTCGACGGGATCGTGGCGCGCTTCGGGCGTCTCGATTTCGCGCACAATAACGCCGGAATCGAAGGAGAGAACGTTCCCCTCGCGGAGATTCCTTCGGAGAACTGGCGCAGAGTGATCGATGTCGATCTCTCCTCGGTGTTCTATTGTCTCAAGGCAGAGATCCCCGCCATGCTCGCAGGCGGTGGCGGCTCCATCGTCAATACCGCCTCGGCCTCCGGATTGATCGGCGGGTACAACCTCTCGCACTACACCGCAGCCAAGCACGGGGTCGTTGGCCTCACGAAGGCGGCCGCCATGGACTACGCCGCGCAGGGAATCCGCATCAATGCGATCTGCCCTGGTGCAATCGATACCCCGTTCCTGGCCGAACTACCCCAAGCTGCCGTCGACCGCCTGGTATTCGCCACCCCGGCCGGCCGTCTCGGCCACGCCGAGGAAATGGCACAGAGCGTCTTGTGGCTCTGTTCTGATTCGGCGTCATACATTAACGGCCACGCGCTTCCCGTCGATGGCGGCGTCACTCTGGGAGGTACTGGCACTCGATTCGATGACATTTTTGTGTAGAATTGTCAGATAGCTGCTAACTGCAAGAAATCAAAGGAGATTTGTCAGATGACATACATAGTCGGTTCCCACCACGTCACTTTGTCGGTCGGCAAGGCGCAAGAAGACGTCGACTTCCACACCAAGGTCCTGGGCATGCGCTTCATTAAGAAGACGGTTCTTTACGACGGCAATCAGCCGGTGTATCACCTGTACTACTCCAACGCGAACGGAGACCCGTCGTCAGTTGTTACGACTTTTCCCTGGGCGCAGGCGGGAATTTACGGCATTCGTGGAACCAACCAGGCTCGCGAAGTCTTTCTCTCGGTACCAGTCGATTCGCTCGACTACTGGGCGAAGCGCTTGACTGACCACAACATCGATAACAAAGGCGTCGACGTTTTTGGGCAGCGTCGCCTCAATTTCACGCATCCGTGCGGAATCGAGTATGTATTCGTCGGCAATGAAGGCGACCCGCGTGAGGGCTACACCGGCAATGGCATCCCGGCCGAGAATGCCATCCACGGTCTTCACGGCGTTGGCATCCACGTTTATGACCAAGACCGTTCGGTTGAGTTCAGCAAAGAGGTCTTCTTCGCCGGCGGCGAGGTCGCCGAGGAGGGCGATCGTGCGCGCTTCCAAGTGGGAGATGCCGCATTCGGTAACTGGGTCGAATTGACAGGTGACCGCACCGACCCACAGGGAACCTGGCGATACGGCGCCGGCGCTTACCACCACTTCGCCTGGAACCTCGACACGCTCGAGAACCAGAACACGGTAAAGTTCGACATCGAAGGCGCCGGCTACACCGACATCTCGGAACTCAAAGACCGCACGTACTTTAAATCACACTACGTACGGATGCCCGGCGGCGCACTGTTCGAACTCGCGGTCACTCACAACGAGGGCGGTTGGGACTGCGACGAGTCACCCGAAGAACTTGGGCATGCATTCATGCTGCCTCCCCAGTTCGAGAACGAACGCGACTCGATCATGAGCAGGCTCGAGCCGCTCGACGAGTGACCACAGCAGACAAATGAAAAGGTGATGCCAAGCGGATTCCGCTTGGCATCACCTTTTCCGCCGTTCACAGGCGGACAAAAATCACTCGCGCTCGCGCAACCAGCGGACGATCTCCGTGTGGTCGGCGCCCGGAGGCAGCTCGTCGACAGCCTTGGTCCAGACAGCAACGACCTGCTCGCCGAGTGCAGAGGGCAGCCCGACTTCCCGGGCAAGACCCGTGGCGATCTTTGCGTCTTTCAGCATCAGCCGGCCCGCGAAACCCGAGTCATAGGTGCCGGGGAGAATGAACTTCGGCCACTTCGCCTCGCTTGAGCCACTGCGGCCGCTTGAACCGTTGAAAGCCCTGAGAATAGTTTCGGCGTCCACCCCGAACTGTTCTCCGATGAGAACTGCTTCGCTGGTCATCCACAGGTGGGTCGCCGACAAGAGGTTATTGAGGGCTTTGACAGCATGCCCCGCGCCCACCGGCCCAACTCGTACAACGGAGCCGAGGTGCTCGAGGAGGCCCCGCTGGTTCTCAACCTGCCGCTCGTCTCCACCCACCATGATCGTCAGCGTTCCGGCCTGGGCACCACGAACGCCGCCCGAAACTGGAGCATCGATGAAGTGCGAACCATGTGCCTCAAGTCGCTGCGCATTCTTCTGTGACGCTGTGGGCTCTGACGAACTCATGTCGATGATCACCATACCTGCGGCCAAAGCGTGAGTGTTGAGAGCGTCGGTGAGAACCTGATCGACGATCGCCGAGTTGGGCAGCATCAGAATGGCAACGGACGACGCCGCAATCGCCGCGCTGGCCGTCTCGTGCAATGTGCCCCCGGCTGCAGCGAATCGCTGGCACGCCTGCTCGCTCAGATCGAATCCATGCACCTTGTAGCCGGCGTCGAGCCAGCGCGTCGCCATCGGGGTGCCCATGTTGCCAAGGCCGACAATCGCGACATGAATAGCATCACTCATTGGCGTCGAGCTCCGCGAAGACGCTCTCGGCGACGCGGAACGACTCGAGAGCGGCCGGAACTCCAACGTAGATCGCCGTCTGCAAGAAGACCTCCTGGATCTCCTCGCGCGTCACGCCATTGTTCACGGCGCCTCGCACATGCACTGCAAGCTCGTGCGAACGGTTCAGGGCGGTCAGCATCGCCAGATTTAGCAGGCTGCGGGTCTGGCGAGGTAGGCCATCCCTGGTCCAGATCACACCCCAGCAGTACTCGGTGACGAGTTCTTGAATCGGTCGGGCGAATTCTGACGTGTTTTCGAGAGACCTGGTGACGTGTGCTGAACCCAAAACTTCGCGGCGAGCGCCAAGACCCGCCTCATAGATGCTCTTCAGGGTAGATTCCTCAGGCATGGCCTTCTCCTTTGTTGTGTGTGGAAATTGGTTGTCGCGGCGCGGAGGGGCGCAGACGCCCGATCGTTACGGTGTGTTCGATGTCGCCAGGATGGTTTTCGAATCTGGTCATGACTGACGGTTCGTGGCCGGCGACGACCTCCGTGGCTTCGCCGCTTGCAAGCATCGCCCTGATGGTGGCGAAGGTGTCATACGAGTCGGTCAGGCTGCACATGTGGCGAAACGGCATGTCTCGCTCAAGCTCCTCGTCGAAGTGCACGGCGTCAGAGGCGAGCAGTACGGGGCCGATGTTCGTTTGCACGAGTACCATCAGCTCGCCTGGGGTATGACCCGGGGCGGGAATCAATTCGACTCCTGGGGCGATGTGCAGTCGGTCGGACACCAGCCGCAGCCGACCGTCGGCCTCAATGGATTCAAGTGCGTCGACGTCACGCTGGTCAACGAAGTGGCGGAGTTGCCCGTGGTGCGACCGCGCGCTCGTGAAGAAGTCGTACTCCGCGCGCGCCATGACGATGGGTGCCGCCGTGAAGTAGCCGACGTTGCCGGCATGGTCATAGTGGGCGTGCGTGATGATGATCGGCGTAGTGGAGTCGTGATGCACCTCGAATCGCTGCAGCACGACGCGTGGGTCTACCAGGACCGTTCTTGCGCGAGCCTCGGCCCCGGCCAGGGAGAAACCCGTGTCTACGACGATCGTGCGACGAGAATTCCGGATGATCCAGAAGTAGTACGAAAAAGCGAACGGCCCATCCGCTTCGCCGTAGTCGACATAATTCGCGAAGGCGGCACTTCGCGTGGTGAGCAGCGACCCGTGCTCGACCACAACGATTTCGTACTCGTCGTCATGGTCGAACGTGCTCTGGACCGCGGTCGCTTCCATAATCCTCACTTCTCCTGTCTGACAAGTATAGAGCTGGTATCAACCTCCACGCAATTCTCTTCTCTAAGTCACCGCGACTCCTCCGTCGACGCTCAGCAGTGTGCCGACGATATAACTCGCAGCGTCGGAGGCCAGGAAGAGTACGGAGTTGGCAACTTCGTCAGCCTTCCCCAACCGGTTGATGGGTGCACCCGATTCGATCTGGTGCAGCGTCTGTTCATCGGCGATGATCGGAGCGAGCATTGGCGTGTCGATGAACCCCGGGCACACGGCATTCACTCGGATACCGTAGGGAATCAGATCGAGAGCTGTCGCCTTGGTCAGCCCGGCGACGGCGTGTTTGCTCGCTACGTAGGACGACATACCCGCCGCTGCGATCAACGACATCACCGACGCCGTGTTCACGATGGCACCTCCACCGCTCGCCTTCAGCGCTGGAGTCTCCGCCTTCATACAGTAAAATGTGCCGCTCAGATTCGTATTGACCACGCGGTTCCAGTCGTCGACGGTGATGTCTTCGAAATTCGGTGAGATACCGGAAGGAATTCCCGCATTATTGAACGCCACATCGAGTTTTCCGTACAGTGAGACCGCATGGGTGACCATCTGCTCGCACGATGTGAAGTCGGTGATGTCGACCTCTATGGCGCTCGCTTCACCGCCTTCTTGCGCGATCTGTGCCGCGGCCCGTTCGACTCCCGGCACGTCGCGGTCGGCGAGCACGACCTGGGCACCTTCGCCGGCGAATGCACGCGCGGCGGCAAGCCCGATTCCTCCAGCGGCACCGGTGACGATGACGACTTTTCCCTCAAACCTTCGAAACATGATTTCTCCTATCCGCTCACAGCGCCGCGGCGATGACAATGTCAGAGAGGCGCTGGAATCGTTGAATGTTCTGTGCCTGTGGCAGCAAGCCGGCCGTGAGACACACGAACGTCACGTCCATGGCCGGATCGATCCAATAGACGACGCTGCCGGCACCGTAATTTCCAAACGTCTCGGGCGATGTCAGGGTGCCCAACTGGGTATTCACAAGTTCGGTTCCGCGGACTTGAAAGCCGAGACCAAGGTAGGCGGGGGGCGACGTGTACCCCGCTCGCAGAGCGACCGTACGATACAGCTCGTTCTTAAGATCGCCGGTGTGGTTCTGTCGGGCGAGCGCCACCGTGCGCGGTGAAAGGATGCGGGCATCCCCCAACGAGCCTTCACAGCGCAGCATCTCAGCGAAGATGCGCAGGTCGCCCGTGGTCGACGACGCACCGACCCAGGTCGATTCGTTGCTCTCGGCGGTGAACAGACCGAAGTCACCTGGGCTTGTGCGGGAGAGATTCTTGATGGGCGTTATGCCGCGCAAATCCGGTACAACGTGGCGATCGCGCAGGTGCGGCCTGACCCCCATCCACGTGTCGGTCATGCCCAGGGGCTCGAACAGATCCTGGGCCATAATCTCGTGGATGGATCGACCCTGAGGGTCGGTCCGCCGCAGGATCTCCCCGAGCAGAGTGTGGTTGGCCATCGGCGAGTAGTCGCACCGCGTTCCCGGTTCGACGGTCCCGAGCACGTGTTCGCAGATGGCCGCGACGGCCTCGTCCAGCACGTCGTAATGGGTGTCTGGTTTCGGCTCCCAGACGCCCGGCATTCCGGTGGTGTGAGTGAGAAAATTAAAGATGGTCGAGCGATCGCGCGGTGCCCCCGCGAACTCCGGCACGAGGTCGACCATCTTGGTCGTCAGCGCGAAGTGGCCAAGCTCCACGGCTCTCAGAACCAGAATATTGATGAACGACTTCGTTGCCGAGAAGATGGAGAACACCGAGTTCGTCTGAAGGGAGATCGAGTGCGCGGCGTCCGCGAAGCCGATCGCCTCATCCAGCGCAACCTCACCGTGCCGAGCGACCGAGACGACCGCACCATGGTAGAGATTCGATTGCACATCGGCTTCGATTACTTCTCGGAGGCGCTGCAACCGGCGCGCATCCATTCCATGATCAGGTGACATTCGTGGTGATCCATTCGATAACGGGGACGATCGTTTCTTCAGAGTTGGCTTCGAAAATGAGGCCGTGGCCGTTTCCAGTGATTCCGCGGTCGGCGAGGGCGACGAGTTCGGCTCGTGCGCCAGCTTCGTTGAGAAAGTCGACGACGGGTGGCCCGAAGGCCGCAGCTCCTGAAGCCGAGCCGGTCAACACCATGACGGGAGTGCCAGTAAGGCCGACGATTCGATGGCCCTGGATGCCTCCGGCGATGCTGGCGGGGTCTTCGACGGGCGGGTCGTATGTGATGCGAGCCCCGGTCAGCCCCCAGTCGAGGCGGCAGAATCCAGGCATGTCAGCGAAAGGTGGCCCCATCGGTTCCACGGCGACAATCGCTTTCACCAGCCCTGGCCTGCGGTTGGCGGCGAGCCAGCCCCCTGGGGCACCAGCAGAATGTGTGACCAGAACGGCGGGACCGACGATGTCAAGGAGTGATGCGAGTCGGTCTCCGTCAAGGCGTTGCGACTCGGCGACATCGGCGAGCAGGAAGCCCAGCCCGGCAGTCAACTGGTCGAGTTCGGGCCCACCGATGTCGCGCCTCCACGGCCATTGGGTCTGCGTCTCTACTGCGTCGACACCGGCGAAGAGAAAATTCACGGCCTGGTAGGGCGTCTGGGCACCGGGCGCACCGAGCACGTCAGGGTGATGCGGCGATCGCCCGTGACCAGGGCGGTCGACGACATAGGTCGCGAAGCCCTCACGAACGAATCGGTCCGCCCAGCCCCGCCGGCCATCCGGCGTACCCAACCAATCCGTTCCTTGGCCGCCACCACCATGAACCAAGATCAGCGGATAGGGTCGCGTTACCGCCCGAGGAGCCTGCCACTCGACAAACATCGGTCCTTTCTGCATGGTGCCATACGGGGTGTCGACCCGTTCCCCCGGTATCCAAAAGTGACCATGACGAACCTCGATCGTTTCGATCTCGGCTTCATGTGGCGCCCGTTCCAGCAATGTTCTCTCCTCTATATGGGGTGCTGCGCAGATCTGCATCGACGTCCTCGCTCAGTCCGCCGGATGTGACAGTGCACGGCTGCCTGCGGACGAATTGTCAGTCAATAGCAACGAGGGGCTCCGCACAGCGTCGAGTCCGAGCAGCATCTGCCGCTGCGATTCAATGTCTTGGGTACTTTGGCGCATCGGCTCTGTCAACGTACGGAGAGTTTCAGCGGGGTGCCGACCGTAGACCACGTCCTTCAGAAACACGGCAGTCGGAGAACTGATTTCGGTGAAGGCCTTCGTGCGCTCTGCGGCATATCGATCGAGAACTGATTCATCGGCTTCGCCGGCAATGAGTGCGCCGAGGCCTTCTCGCAGCGAGATGACGTCGTACAGGCCCGTCGTCAGACCCAGCCCCCCGGTGGGATTGGTGAGGTGCGCGGCATCCCCCGCCAGCACAACCCGCCCTTCGTGCATTTTCGTCGACATGCGCTGGTGCATACGATACGGACTGTAGGCGTCGATCTCATAGACACCGTCCTCGCCAAGCAGAGCGTGATAGTAGTCGTCAATTCTCTGCCGGAGGCCCTCTTCAGGCAGGTCTGCCGACTCCTGAAAGGTGCAGCGCCAGAGTCCGTGGCCGTCAATATCTGCGATAACGGCCGCCAGAGTTGGATGCACATACATGTTCGAGCTCTTCATGCCCAAGCTCCGAAAGTCGGCAAAGACATTGGTCGCGACGAAGCGGTCGTCCCACGTCATCCCCTCGGCGGTAGCTCCGATCAGCTCACGCACGGCGCTCCGGCCGCCATCGGCGCCGATCACCCAGCCGTATCGGGCAGTGGTCGTCGTTCCGCCCTTCTTCTGCACCGTTAGCGTGACACCAGAGTCGCTCTGTTCGAGGCCGACGAGGGAGTGCCCCCACCTCACCTCGACGTTCGGGAGTCGCCCGAGGTGCTCAAGCACGATCGTGCAGACCTGGCCCTGGCCGAGGTGAACGTTGAATGGCGTCGGCATCAAACCATCGAGCACGGAGTTCGGGGCGCTCAACACCTCATTGAGTGCGACCAAGTGCATGTTGAAGCCCTCGCGATCGATGTGACCGCGGTTCTTCATGTCGTCCAGAATGCCGAGCTCATGGAGATCGGGCAGCAGGGGGTTCAAATAGACCATGGCACGCGGAGCCAGATTGACCTGATCCTCGGCCTCGAACACGGTTACGTCGAAGCCGTCACGAGCGAACGCGAGAGCAGCTATCAACCCCACCGGCCCGGCGCCAATGACGGCGATTGAGTCAGAACCCATTTTCAGTCCTCTTCCTTGAGTGTTTTTCCTGAATCCTAGCTTCACGATAGCCTGTCCGACAACACCTTGACAACTGTAAGACACCTTAGGCAACACATTCACTTCATGCGGCGAGCTTATGTCAGCTAGGCTTATCCGTGAGCGGGTCTCGCCGTCCTGGTTCTCGCTGTTCCCCACAGAAAGCGTCGCGACATGACAGACATACTCAGTGGCCGGAAGGTCCAGCGCCACGCACCGATCCGCGAGCAGGTTGCGAGCATTCTGCGTGACGCGATCGTCGAGCTTCGGCTTCCACCGGGGCAGCTTCTGGTTGAGCGACAGCTGTGCGAAATGACCTCGGCGAGCCGGCCGTCTGTTCGTGAGGCCTTGCGCCAACTTGAAGCCGAGGGCCTCGTGGAATCCCAGAACGGTCGGGGAACGATTGTGTCGATCGCGAGCCCCGAACTTGCGCGCAACGTCTATGGAGTGCGAGCAGAGCTCGAGGGCTTCGCCGCCCAGCTGTTCACAGAGAACGCGACCGACGAACAACGTCAAAAACTTCGCGCAGCAGTCGAAGAGGTTTCGGCGGCCGTTGAACGCGCTGACAAGAATAGTGCGATTCTCGACGCAAAGAACGCCGTTTACAACGTGCTCTTCGTCGGTTCGGGAAACCCGATCCTGCATCAGCTCCTCGGCACACTCCAGCGACGCGTCACCCAACTCCGCGCCCTCACCCTGGCGCAGCCCGGTCGCCCGAAGCAGAGCGCCAAAGAAATCGAAGATATTCTCGCTGCAATTGAAAGACACGATCCGGCTGCAGCGCGAGCGGCTGCTACCTTCCACGTAAATCAGGCGGCTGCAATCGTTCTTGCCACCTTCGATTCTGCGGCGGCACCGTCGGAATCCACATCTTCCCTGGCCGCGTTGTTCCAGAGTCCGCTGGAGTGAGTTCCGTCGGCCCCGGCTGTCGCCGGCGGTCCTCGACGGTGTGATTCGCGTGTGGCTGCGGCTTGATGGCCACCGACAGTGCTGGCGCCCAGACGCGGTAACCCTTCGTCCAGCGAGGCGCCCAACCAATCATTTGCTGCTAGCTGTTCACTTGGTGTCCGATTGGTAGCTGTAAGCACTTGTGCTGTCTGACAGCAACGTAGTAGATTCACAACAGTTTCACTTCCCTGGTTTCACCCCCCGGCGTTCTGACGGCAACCAGCGGAAATGAGCTCCCGTCCACATAGCAAGGAGGCTAGTTGTGAGATCAATCAGTAAAGCCGCTGCCATTATTCTGTTGGCAGCAGCGACCGTCGTGAGTGTCAGTGCGTGTAGCAGCGGTGATTCTCCCGGCTCGAGTGCAGAGCCAGGTAACGGAAACACCGTGAAGATCATGGTCTTCGGCTCGTTCTCTCAGCCGCCCTTCCCGCTCAAACAGATCGATACCGCCGCTCAGGCGGCCGTGAAGCAGGTTAACGCCGACGGTGGCATCAACGGAACGCAGATCGAACTGATCTCGTGCGACGACAACGGCAGCGCCAACGGTTCGACCGCGTGCGGTCGGCAGGCCGTGAAGGAGAACGTCGCCGCCGTTGTCGGGGCGTTCACGCTATTCGGCGACAACATTGTTCCGCAGCTCGAAGAGGCGAACATTCCCTATATTCTTCCCGTAGCTATCAGCGGCACGGAGGTTTCGAGCACGGTCTCGTTCCCGATCATGGCGTCCGCCACACCTATTGCCGCGGATCTTCTCGCCCTCAAGCAAGCCAAACTTTGCGACGTCGTCGTCGGGGCCTCATCTCTGAACGCCCAGTCGCAAGCAACCTATGAGAACTACGAACTCCCCGTGGCTGAGAATCTCGGAGTCAGCACAGACACGGTGTTCTACCCGCCGACAACGACAGACTTCTCGTCGGTCGCCGCTCAGGTGGCAGCGAAAGGTGATTGTGTCGTCTACCAGGGTGGCGCTCAAGACACAGCTGCCATCGTGAACGCTATCGGCCAATCCGGTGCGAAGATGACCCAGATTGCCATCAGCACGATCGCACTTCCGACACAGACCCTCTCGCAACTCGGCAAGCCTGGCGATGGCGTGCTGGTTTACGCCCCGATGTACTATCCGTCCACCAACAAGCCGGGCGTTAAACAAGCCGTCACCAATATGCAGGCGGTCGATTCCAACGTCATCATCGACGATACCGCTCTCAATTCCTATGCTGCGGTGCTGACCTTTGCCGCCGCTGCCAAGAATCTGACGGGTGACATCACCGGCGCGGCTCTGGTCACCGAGCTGAACACGGCGGGCACCACCATTGACACCGGCATGTACGCCCCGACCGACTTCGCAACGGATGCTGGGTTCTTCCCGCCGGCACCGCGCGTCGCAGGCAGCACGTTCATTCCATACATCTCTAAAGACGGCCAATGGGAAACGAATGGCGACGCCATTCACCTTGCCGGAAACATCGGTTTCTAGCCCACCACTTAGTGGACAGTGGCGGCTGCAAGTCTGCAGCCGCCACACGCATTTCAAATTTTGTAACGCTCGCAACGATGCGAAGAAAGTGAGAGAAATATGCTTGGAGTGCTGACCTTCGCAATCCTCGGTGCGGCCGCTGGAGCTTTGATTGCACTCCTCGGGCTTGGCATCAACGTCATCTATCGGGCCTCGGGAGTCATCAACTTTTCCCACGCATCGATCGCGATCACGGCCGCGTACGTGTACAGCTCGTTTTTGACGTTCGCGCCGGCTCCGATTGCATTGCTATTGGCCATCGGCGTAGGGATGGGCATCGGTGCCATTACCGACATCCTCATCATGCGGCCCCTTCGCGACGCGAGCGGGTTGACGAAAGCAATCGCCACAATCGGTATCCTGCTCACTTTGCAAGCCATTCTGAACCTGTACTACGGCTTCAACCCGATCATCGTACAGTCGTTGCTATTGCCCTCGAACCCCGTCAATCTCGGTGCTGTCACCGTCGGACTTGATCGCATCATTATCTTCTTCGGCGCTCTCGCCGTGACCGCCGCACTCTATTTCGTCTACAAGAAGACGTCTTTCGGCATCGCGACCACCGCCGTCGCCGTGAGCCCACGGTCGCTCGCCGCGCTGGGTAAGTGGTCTCCGCGCAGGGTCGCTCTGATCAATTGGATGATCGCCGGCGGCCTCGCCGCCCTCGCCGGAGTGATGCTCGCCCCAATCACGTCGCTCTCGCCGTCACTCGCGCTGACGCTGGTCGTTCCCATTCTCTCCGCGGCGCTTCTGGGCAGGCTCTCGTCGTTCTGGCTCACATTCGTCGGTGGCGTGGCCATCGGTATCGCCCAGGCACAAATCGGCAACATTCCAGGCGTGCCTCCGGGACTGCAGGAGGCCCTTCCATTCCTCGTCATCGTTGTTCTACTGGCCTTCCGTGGCAGCTCGCTACCGCAGCGCGGCGAAGACTCTGACAAGCTGCCCAAGATTGGGTCAGGCCGCATACCGGTCATCCCGGTGATCGTCCTCATGGCGATCATGCTGGTGCTTATTCAATGGGTACTGAGCGAAGAATGGGTTCAGGCCGTAACTGTGGGTCTGCTCGCTGCCATCGTGTTGCTGTCGCTCGTGGTCGTCGTCGGGTACGCGGGTCAGCTTTCCCTCGCGTCATACGCGCTAGCCGGGGTAGCCGCCTTAGTCGCGGCGCTGCTGGTGGCATACCTCAACTGGACTTTTCTGCCCGCGGCCATCGTCGGCGTCCTCGCTACAGCCCCCGTCGGACTGGTTTTCGGCCTGCCCGCGGTACGAACCCGGGGCACAAGCCTTGCGATCGTCACCCTCGGCCTGGCCGTCGCCTTACAGGCGATGGTCTTCGACAACCCCGTCATCTCCAACAGCACGACAGGCCTCACGGTCGGCGATCCCGTGATCTTCGGCCTCAACATCAGTGCAGTTTTCGAGCCCCGGCGATATGGCATTTTCGTCCTGGTGGTGTTCGTGCTCGTTGCCGTGGCGGTGCAAAACCTACGCAGGTCGGCTGCGGGGCGCCGGATGATCGCGGTGCGCGGCAATGAACGGGCAGCGGCCTCGGTGGGAGTCAGCGTCGTCGGCACCAAATTGCACGCGTTCGTCCTCTCGGGTGTCATCGCCGGAATCGGCGGTGTGCTCATCGCCTTCACCAACTCCGTCGTCGTGCTCGGAAACCCAGGTGCCAGGTTCGACCCGTCCTACTCGCTGAACGCGATTGCTCAAAGCACCATCGGCGGCGTCGGCTTCGTCAGCGGTGCGTTAATAGGTACGGTGGCAGAGCCGGGCGCGGTCGTTAACCAGCTGCTCCGCATTGTCACCAGCGGAAATTGGTTCAACTTAATCGGTGGTCTGCTTCTGTTGATTACCGTTGTAACGGCACCGAGCGGTGTCGCCGCCAACTTCGTCCTTCTCTTTTCTCGCCTTGGCAAGCGGCTCGGCCTCGGGAGAGCCCCCGACCTCTCGGAACGCCTCAGCGTCACGGTTACGCCAGACCCGGTCGGGGACACTCGCCTCGAGGTCAGCGAACTCGGTATCAGCTTCGGTGGCAACACGGTTCTGAACAACGTCAACCTGGCCATCACCAGTGGTCAGGTGCTCGGCATCATCGGCCCGAACGGTGCAGGCAAGACCACCCTGGTCGACGCCATCACCGGTTTCAACAGCCCCCAGTCCGGCCACATTCGCTTGAACGGTCGCGACATCTTGTCGTTGCCACCCGCGCAGCGGGCTCGGGTGGGCATCGCGCGTTCATTCCAGGCCCTCGAACTGTTCGAAGACCTGACCGTCTTCGACAACCTGCTGGTCGCCTCCGACCAGAGCCGCTGGTACAACTCCCTCCTGGCCGGCGTCTGGCCGGGAAAACCGAGTCTCAGCCAGACGGCGACTGCGGCCGTTTCGACCTTCGGTCTGACCGACCGGCTCGGCGACGTACCGGCCGACCTGTCCTACGGCGAGCGTCGACTCCTCGCCATAGCTCGGGCGCTGGCCGGCCGACCGCGTGTGCTGTTGCTCGACGAGCCGGCTGCAGGACTCGGCACCGATGAACGTCGCGAGCTCAGCGAGCTGATCCGTACGCTAGCCCAGGACTGGAACGTCGCCATACTTCTGATCGAGCATGACGTTGAACTCGTTCTCGGCGTCTCGGATCAGGTGGTCGCCCTCGACTTCGGCAAGGTGATCGCTTCAGGCACTCCCGCCGAGGTGCGAATCGACCCGCTGGTCATCGCTGCCTACCTCGGAACCGACGAAATAGACGATGAATTGGCAGTGCAAATGAAGGGAAAGCAGGTATGACGACAGCCGCCGGGAATGACATTCTCATTAGTGCAGAGGGGCTCAGCGCCGGATACAACGGCCAGCCGATCATTTCGAACATCAACCTGACAGTACGCGCCGGCGAGATGGTCGGCCTGTTCGGCGCCAACGGAGCGGGCAAAACGACCACCCTGCTGACCATCGCGGGTGAGGTCGCGCCCCTGGGCGGTCAGCTCAGCGTTCTGGGGTCCAAGCCGGGCTCGCTCTACAAGGCAGCGAAGCTCGGTCTCGCGATGCTGACCGATGACCGAGGCATTTTTCCTCCACTTTCAGTTCAGGACAACCTGCGGCTCGGCCGCGGCACCGTTGAAGATGCTGTGGCGCACTTTCCCGAGCTCGAAGAGCACCTTGAACGTCGCGCGGGGCTTCTCTCCGGCGGCCAACAGCAGATGCTGGCTTTGGCTCGCATTCTTGCGGCCCGCCCCCGGGTTATCTTGGCGGATGAGCTCTCGCTCGGCCTCGCGCCGTTGATCGTCAAACGGCTGCTCACTGCGCTCCGAAACGCGGCCGACGACGGCGCTGCCGTGCTCCTCGTCGAGCAGCACGTGGCAGTGGCACTGGCCAAGGTCGACCGGGCCTGCGTATTGGTGCACGGGACGATTGCACTCGAGCGACCGGCCAAAGAGCTGCGTGAGCATCCAGAGATCATTCAAGATCTCTATCTCACGGCCGGCTGACGCTAACGATACGACGGCGGATGGCCTGTTAGCGCGACTAGCAGCGCCATCTGCCGACCATCGAAGCTCAGCGACGAGCTGACGCGGTACGAGGCCATCTAGCGGGTGGGCGGAAGCATCGCCCGGCCACCTTTCGGGGCGGGCGGAAGCATCGCCCGGCCACCTTTCGGGGCGCACGAAGCGTCTCATCAGCGCACCTGGGCGCGGTTGACTGCGCAGCTCCATTTCGGCCATCACACGCGCCAGCATCGACGCCTCAACGAACCCTGGGCACGATGCATTCGGCGATGATGAGACGGCCGTGCCTGGATACGCACGCAGCCACCATCGCCTCCCCTGACTCGAGGCGGCGATGGTGGCTGCGACAGCGGGCAATTCCCCGTCAGACGGCCGTTCGACGGTCAGCTCGTCGCTGACCGTTACTTGTTGTAGTGGCTGAGCGGCCAGATGCCGTGCCGGCCGGGCATGATGATGCCCTTCGGGTCGACCGCATCTTTAATCTTCTCGACGAACTTGCGATAGGCGCTGTCATTGAAGTTGTATACCGCCTGGGCTTCATCCATGTAGTCGATGTGGGCGCGGTATTCGCCGTAACCAAGGTCGCCGATCTCCTTCACGAGGCCTCGCACGACGGCGAAAGCCCGTTCGGCCTGTTCGGTGTCGGTCACATCGAAGGGAATGCCCGCGATGATGCAGCAGGAGCGCTCGTTAAAGGACATCACGCCGCCGAGAAAGTTTAGGCCCGCCTCTTCGATTCGAAGTCGCATCTGATCGACCACAAATCGAACCTGGTCGCCTTGCATCGGCACGATGGGCGAGAACCCGATATGCCCCATGTTCGGTGGGGTCGCATCGATGAGTTGCTGGGTCGGGATGCCTGCTTGAATCTGGTCCGCTGAATTGGTCAGGTTCTTGTATTCGTCGGGCCCGTAGACCGGCGAGTGGTTGACGACGGCGCCGGGAATGGCTTCCCACACCTCTTTCACGCGCTCCAATTTGTACTCGACGATCTTCCTTGATCCCCAGAGCGCGGATCGGGTTCCCCACCGTCCCACCCCGCTCGTGTCGGCGATCACCTGAATTTGTTCGTCGGTGAGCAGCCCCGGACCCTCGATATCGGAGTCCATCAGTTGAGGTGCGGCGGTCAGAGTGGTGTACATGCATGGCACCCCTTCGAGAATGCCCTCCAGGCGCAGCTCCCGAATGGCATTGATCCCCGCCTCGAGGTCGCTGTCGGTCTTCAGCGTCATGAAGAGAGAGGCATATCCGGCCGGCTTGCGCTTCAGCCAGACGCCGGCCCGCACGACGATTCCCAGGTTCGACTGGGCGAACAATGGGTCGAGCGAGGGCCCCAGGCCTCGCTTATAGAGATGCCACGCCTTGCTGTCGGGAATCGCCCCCATGCCAGTTCGAAGCAGCGTGCCGTCGGCGAGCACGACTTCGAGCCCGTTCAACAGCTGAAAGTCCGCGCCGTAAGGCATGTAGGTCATGCCATTGTCGAGGGAATTGCCAATGACGCTGCCCCACCCAAGGTCGGGAACCGAGATCTGTAACGAGTACCCACCAGCTTCAATCGCCTCGTACAAGTCGGACCACTTTACGCCCGGCTCAACCACTGCATAGGCCAGTTCCTCGTCGATCTCGAGCACCTTGTTCATGCGATGGAATGAGATCTGCACCGACCCGCGAACCTTCGGCGACGCCCCACCGTATCCGTAGTTGCGCCCCTGGGAGTGCGGCCAGACCGGGATCTCGTATTCGTTCGCGATACGCATGATCTCCTGCACCTGCTCGGTGCTGGTCGGGAAAACAACAGCAGAAGCGGTGAACTTGTCGTCACCAGGAATGTAATACGGGTCTTTGTACTCGTCGACAGCCACAGGCTCGGTGGTTATTCCCTCCTCGCCCAGGGACTCGATGAACTTCGCGATGATCTCATCGGTGAGTGTAGGCCGCGAGGCTAGAACGTCAGTCATTGTGACTCCTTTATTTGTGATCAGGTTGGATGCTCGGAGGAAGCATGATGTCGAATCGGGTACTGGTCCAGGATCCCTCGATCGTGCGCCCGTCTGGGGGGTGATCCCCCGGAAGGTGACGTTCGAACTCTTTGATGAGCGAGTCTTTGACTCCGAATACAGCATCGTTTGTCAGGTGCTCGTCGCCTCGCACAAAAATGTGTGTCACTAGCCGGCGGTATCCACCGGCCGCGACCAGGAAGTGCAGGTGCGCTGGCCGCATCGGAGACCGCCCTGTGGCGGTGAGCAATTCGCCCACCGGCCCGTCGTCCGGAATCGGGTACGGCGTGGGCGTAACGCCCCAGAATGCGAAGCAGCCGTCGGCGCCGCTGAACAGGTGTCCTCGTCCATTCGTTCGCCCGTCGTCGTACTGCACATCGTAGGAACCGTCTTCGTCGGCTTCCCATACTTCGATGCGAGCTCCCACAATCGGTTCACCATCAGTGTTCGTCACCGATCCCTGCACAAAACACGGCTCACCCTTCGCTCCGCGAGCGATATCGCCTCCGAGCTCGATAGCGGGCGAGTCGCTGGCGAAGAATGGGCCGAATACGGTTGCTTCTGTTGCGTCGCCGGAAAGCGGTTCGTTGATACCGACGGTCAGCATCGACAGGCCGAGTACGTCGGAGAGCAGAATGAACTCCTGACGATACGCATCGGTGATATGGCCGGTACGGGTCAGGAAATCAATCGCGGCGTTCCACTCGGCTTCGGTCAGTCGCACCTCCCTGGCGAAGGCGTGGAGATGCTCGACCATTGCAACCATGATCTCGCGCAGGCGAGGGCTTTCCGTTGCGCTGAGGCTGTGTAGCACCTGCTCGGTCACGTTGCGTTCGGCGCGGTCCTGATCCGGTGAGATCGACGAATCACGGGCAGAACCGTCTTGTCGAGTGCTGCGACCATTCACGCTGATTCCTCCTCGAATCACTAGTGCCACACGCTGCCACGGCAGGTGTTCGTCGTGAGGCAGCTTACTGTCTGACAGCATCAGGGTCAATTCTTGCCGCACTTTGCGCTGGCGCACTCCATGTTCACGACGGAGCGCTGCAGAACGCATCACTCGCCGGAACCACTCAGAAGGGCTGGCACCTTCACGAGCGCCACGAGCGCCACGAGCGCCTGACCATCACAGGTTTGCGGGTGGATAGCAATTTTCGTTTGGAAACTATATCGTATGAGATGTACATAGCTACAAGATTCACGGAAGCATGGCCAGTCGCCGTTCCGGTGAGCCACAATGACGCGACGAGGCAGTTGATGTTGCGCGGCGCTGGCGGCGAACAATGGGTTTTCTCGCGTGCGGTCGTCGGGCGCAATGACGACCGTTCGCTACTCACCAGCAAACGTCCACCCTCCAGATCAAACGAAAGCAGAACTCATGACAGACATTCAGGATCGCATCGCAGTCGTCACGGGCGGCGCATCAGGCATCGGTCGAGGCATCGCAGAACAGTTGATCGCAGAAGGGGCCTCTGTCGTCATTGCCGACCTCGATGCTTCACGCGTCGTTGAAGTTGCTGCAGAAATCGGCGCAACCGGCTTCGCTGTCGACGTTTCCGACCCCACAAGCGTTGGCAACCTCGCTGACCAGGTCGTCGCCCAGTTCGGCCGGGTCGACATCGTCGTGAACAACGCCGGAGTCGGACCAGCGGGTCGGATAATCGATCTCACCCTCGATGACTGGCACTGGATCATGAACGTCAATTTCTTCGGCGTCGTTCACGGCGTGCACTCATTTCTGCCCCACCTGCTGAAGAATGAAAATGGTGGTCACATCGTGAACACGTCATCGATGGCGACATATCTGCCGTTCGAGGGACTCGGCGCATACGTCGCGTCGAAGATGGGGGTCCTCGGTCTGTCGCAGGTGCTGCACGACGAACTTTCCAGTGACGGTTCGAAGGTACAGGTTTCGGTGCTCCCCCCGGGCCCGGTTCGAACCGATATCAAGAACAGCCTGCGACACCGGCCCGAAGGTCTCAAGGGCAACCTCACCGACGTTGACCTTGAGTCGAACGAAGAGGCCGCCGACCTGCGTTGGATTGACCCGATCGACGCGGGCCGAGTCGTCACGCGCGCGATTCGCAACAACGATTTTCTCGCGATCACCCACCCGGAGTGGTGGTCGATGATAGCCGAGAGAAACGAGGTCTTGCAGGCATCGTTCGAAAAGTATGCACCAGCCACGTACGAGTGACGGCACTCCCACGTACCAGCGTCGGCCAGCACCCGAGGACGCCAGACAGACTGTAAAACGCTGGATATTGCTCTGACTCCTATTTAGCTATATGTTGTCAAACAAGTAACAGGCCCCCGATCGGTACGCAAGAAGGCGAATCCGCAACGTGAATACTCTTGAAGAGCTGCAGGTGTGGGGCGAGAGCCGTCACCGCGCGGACATTGCGGTGCTCGCCGTTCATGGCAGAACGCAGAGCCCCGCGGACATGCAAACAATCGCCGAGCGCATCGGGCAGATTGGTGCGCGTTACTACGCACCCACCGCTCCGGGAAACTCGTGGTACCCCCAGCCGTTTCTCGTGCCCCTGGCGGAAAATCAACCTGCGCTCACGCACGCTCTCGCGTCGCTGACCCGCTCTCTGGCCGCGATCGAAGCCGAGGGCTTTGACCGAGACCACATCGTGTTACTCGGTTTCTCTCAGGGCGCCTGCCTACTGTCGCAATTTCTCATCAATACTCACCCGCACGTTGCCGGGGCTGTTTTGTTCACCGGCGGTTATGTGGGCGAGCAACTCATCGATACGGATCTCGGTCGGGACATGTCATTGGCGGCGATACCCATTCTGATGCGGAGCATCGAAAACGATCCGTGGGTTCCGCAGAATCGAGTTCTCGAGACAGCGCAACTGTTCGAGCACCTGGGCGCGACGGTCGATGTGCGAATCGATCCCGGCACCGAGCACATCATCACCGATGAAGCCATCGAGCGAGCCAACGGCTTCCTCCTCGAACTGGCCAAGCTGGCAGGCCGCTCGTGAAACTCTACGGGCAAGCCATGATCGCGTCGGGTCACCAGCATGCATGATTTCACGCACGTCACGCTCGGACAGCGTGTGCTTTTTGGCAACGGGCGCGCATCCGCGCATGTCACCGAGGAGGTAGCCCGGCTCGGCTCGCTGAGGGTAATGCTCATCGCGTCACAGTCGGCTCTGTCGTCGGCGACCCGAGTCACCAGCGACATCGAGGTCGCCGTCGTGCATACCGACGTCGCCCAGCATGTCCCCATCGCCGCGGCTGAGGAAGCGCGGAAACGGGCACGCGACACGGGCGTCGACCTTATTGTTGCCGTCGGCGGCGGGTCGGCGATCGGGCTCGCGAAAGCGATTGCGCTCACTGAACGAATTCCGATTGTGGCCGTACCAACCACATATGCCGGTTCTGAGGCCACAAACGTCTGGGGGCTCACCGAGAACGCGCGGAAGACGGTCGGAATCGACGACGCGGTGTTGCCGGTCTCTGTCGTCTATGACGCCGAGCTGACGCTTTCTCTGCCCCTACAGCTGTCGGTCTCATCGGGTCTGAACGCACTCGCTCACTGCATCGATGCACTCTGGGCACCTCGGGCAGACCCTATCAACGCGGCAATGGCCGAAGAAGGCATTCGCTCCCTCGCCATGGGCTTAAGACTCATCCACGAGGAACCGAGGAGCCCGTCCGGTCGCGACCTCACCCTGTACGGTGCTTACCCTTCTGCGGTAGCTTTCGCTTCTGCCGGCTCGGCGATACATCATAAAATCTGTCACGTACTCGGAGGGACTTATGGCCTGCCGCATGCGCAGACGCATGCGGTCGTGCTACCGCACGTGCTCGCCTTCAACGCACCAACCGCTCCTGCGGCAGCACAACGGGTCGCCCGGGCGCTGGGCGGCAGCGACGCGGTCACTGCATTGGCAGATCTGTATAGCGACCTGGGCGCCACCCAAAACCTCGACGATTTAGGATACCGGGCCTCGTCCATCGAAGAGAGCATAGATATCATCCTGCCCGCTGTACCGGCCTCGAACCCCAGAGAAGTGACGAGGCGATCGCTCGCAGGACTGCTACACGACGCGTGGGCCGGTGCGGCCCCGGGAACGAGCACGTCTCTGGCAGCCTAGATCGCCTATTTGTTCCGACTTCGATTCACGAATTACCCCCCGCAGCGGACATTCCGGCAACGGGGTTGCCCGACGGCGAGCGTAGAAGGGAAACACAATGTCGGAACCCATCCGCCATATGCAGGTGCAGCGAAATGTTCCGATTCGCGAGCAGGTCGCGGCCATTCTTCGCGATGCGATCATCGACATGCGGCTGCAACCGGGCCAGCTGCTGATCGAGCGCGAACTGTGCGAGCTGACAGCGGCGAGCCGACCATCAATCAGGGAGGCCCTTCGACAGCTCGAAGCCGAAGGTCTCGTCGAATCGCCGAACGGTCGCGGCACCTTCGTCAGTATCGCCGACCCGGTGCTGGCCGGCCATATCTACCAGGTGCGTGCCGAGCTCGAAGGGTTCGCCGCCGAACTATTCGCCCTTGGCGCGAGCGACGAACTCCGCACACGACTGCGCAGAGCATTTGCAGACATCGAGCTGGCAGCCTCGGTCGTTGACAACGACGGCGCCCATTCGGTCCTGAAAGCGAAGAACGAACTCTACAACGTGCTCTTTCAGGGCGCCGGCAACCCGATTCTCGACCAGATGCTGCACACGCTGCAGCGACGCGTCAACCAGCTGCGGTCCCTCTCCCTTGCTCAGCCCGGCCGACCAGAACAAAGCGTGACAGAGATCCGGGTCATGGTTGAAGCCGTCGAAAACCGCGACGGCCCCGCAGCTCGGGCCGCCGCCGCTTCGCATGTGCGAAATGCAGCGGCGGCGGTGCTCAGCGTGCTGGGCGACACGAACACGGTCCGATAGTCGTACGGAAGCGCGCTACCGTTCTCTCGCCCACCAGGTGAAGGCGTCGAGCACAGCAGCATGGTGCGCTTCGACGCGGACACCTTGCTCGGGATGGGTGATGGCGTAAAATAGGTTCGCCTCTACAGCGCGCGCCGTGATCTTGCCTACGTCCCGAGGTTCGAGCCAGCGGATGTCCGCCACCGACCCACTCGGAGAGAACTCCGTGAACGCCGTCGACTCGGCGGGCGCCTTGCTGCGAAGTGAATTCGCGATATCGGTGCGCACGCTTCCAGGCACGAGTAGCGTCGCGTGTACGTTCGACCCGTCGGCCGCCAATTCGGCGGCCAGCACCTCGGTGAGAGCCCCGACACCCGACTTCGCCACGGCGTACGCACCCAGGCCTGGGAGCGGCGAAAATGCCGACATCGAGGAGGTGTTGACGATGTGTCCGCCGCCTTCGTTTTTCTGCAGGCGCGGCAAAAATGAGCGCACCCCGTTGATTACGCCGTACAGGTTCACCCCCAGGAGCCACTCCCAATCCGTCAAACTCAGATCTGCGATTCGCGCCTGAGGTCCGACGCCGGCATTGTTCACCACGATGTCGACGCGGCCGTAGCGCTCCTCGACCCGAGCCGCCATATTTTCGACGCTGTCAGCATCGCTCACATCGACGTGTATCCCTTCGACGCCCAACTCGGCCGCGACCCCACGCAGACGTTCGGCCTCCACATCCGCAATGACGACCGTCGATCCACGTGCCAGAAACTCCTCGGCGATTCCGCGACCGATTCCCGAAGCCCCGCCGGTAATCACTGAGATGGACCCCGCGATCGCGGTCATGAACGGCTCTCGCGGTGCGAACGTGGCCAGATGCCGTGGCGGCCGGGTGATAGAACACCATTCGGGTCGACCGCATCCTTGATCTTTTCGACGAAGCGGCGGTACGCATGGTCGTTAAACCCGTACTGGTCCGAAGCCAGGTCCATGAAATCGAGGTGCGCACGGTACTCCCCATAGCCGAGTGCTCCGATTTCTTTGACGAGTCGCTTGGCCAGGTCATAGGCGTTCCGTGTGCTTGCCTCGTCGGTGCGGTCGAATTGCATACCAGCTACGACGACGCACGAACGCTCGCCCGTGACCATGATGCCGCCCGAGAAGTTCAGACCAGCCGCGAGGATGAGCTTGCGCATCTCGTCGATAACGAATCGCACCTCCCGACCGTTCAGCGGAACCACCGGTGAGAACCCAACATGGCCGGCATACTCGGGCGTTATCTCAATCGCCTTCATGGTGGGGATGCCAGCCTGAATCTTCTCGTGAGCCAGCACTATCTCACCGTACTGATCGGGTGAATACGTGCGGTTAACGACCATCCGGCCGCTGGGAATCGCCTCCCACGCCTTTCGGATCTTCTGCAGTTTCAGCTCGACGATGTCACTGTCGCCCCATACTGCCGCACGAGCGGCCCACGCCCCGACACCGGTGCGAGCGCCAATCTCGCGGTACTCTTCGGGCTCCAGTTGGCGTTTCGGGGTCTGCACCGGGTCATCCATCAGCATCACCGCCGCGCGCAGCGTCGGATACAGCGTTGGCACGCCGTCGAGCGCTCCGTTCAAGCGCAGGTCACGGATGGTGTCGATTGCTGCTTCGAGATCGGAATCCTCGACGATGGAGAGCATCATCGGCGTGTAGGCCTCGGGCTTGCGCTTGAGCCAGACGCCCATGCGGGTGACGATGCCGAGGTTCGACTGGATGAAGAGCGGATCAAGTGAAGGTCCCAGGCTGCGCTTGTAGACGTGCCACGCGGTGTTGCCTTCCATGGCCCCCATGCCCGTTCGCAGCAGGTCGCCATCGGCCAGAACGACCTCCATACCGGTGGGGAACATGTAGTCAGCGCCGTACGGCTGGTAGGTGAGTCCGCTATCCATCGAATTGCCGATTATGCTGCCCCAACACAGGTCGGGTATCGAGTGCATGAGTTCCGGCGCCTCGCGCTCGAGGGCTTCGTGCAGGTCAACCCACCGCACGCCGGGTTCAACTACGGCATAGGCCATCTCGCGGTTGATTTCGAGAACGTTGTTCATGTCGTGGAATGACATCTGAATCGACCCGCGAACTCTGGGCGATGCTCCTCCATACCCATAGTTGCGCCCCTGACCGTGTGGCCAGACGGGGATCGCAAACCGGTTTGCAATCCTCAGGATCTCTTGCACGTGCTCGGTAGTCCTCGGCTTCACAACCGCCGAGGCCGAGTACGTCTCATCACCCGGAATCCAGTACGGGTCCTTGTACTTATCGACGCCGGTGCGCTCGACGATCACCGATTCCGTTCCGACCACATTTTCGAGCAATTCGACGACCTCGTCGGTCAGAGTGGGTAGAGCGTCAATTTCCATTGTCATGAAAGGAACCTTTCTTCGTTAAAAGGGGGAACAACAGGTTGGAGAATCGCACCGTCGGCTACACGCCGTTCCGGGTATTGGGCACTACCGCCATGCCCGAAGGGTGAAACCGACAAGCAGCGAGATTGGTGGCGTGCCGGGCAGGCGGCTCACTGTCGACAACACGCCAGTGGGCCCCACGCGTAGCCGTGCAAAAACGGGCTGCGGCGGGCGACGAGGTCTTCGAGCGTGACGCAATCAACAACGACGGCGTTGCGTATGTTTGTCATCAAATTCCAATCGCGAGCGAGCCACATACACAAGTATCGTCGCGCGCATTCATCAAGTAAAGCGCATATAATATGCCCCGTGCATCGGTTTTCTCTATGAATGGAGCAGCGCGTGGCTTACACCTTGAAACAACTGCACTATTTCATCGCAGTTGCCGAGCATGGCTCCCTCTCGCGGGCGGCAGAGCAGCTGCATCTCTCGCAGTCGGCGGTGTCATCGGCTCTCGCGGAACTCGAGGCCGGACTCGGAACGAAGCTTTTCGCCCGTCGCAGATCTCGCGGAGTGGTTCTCACTCCGAGCGGTCGCTTCGCACTGGAGCGAGCCCGAAGCCTGCTCCGTGAGGCCGACCTGCTGGAACACCACGTGGCGGGAGCGATGTCTCAGACCGTTGGGCCAGTTTTGCTGGGCTGCTCGTCGGGTCTCGCCCCGGCACTTTTACCGGGAATTCTCGACACGGCATCCCGGAGGCACCCGCAAATCGAACTCGACTTCACCCTCGGATCACAGGACGACCTGTTGCCCCGCTTGATGAGCGGCGAAATAGATGTCGCCATCATTCCCGACGGCCGCCTCCCTGCCGGGATGCGTTCGGCGAAACTCTTCAAGTCGCCCGTCGAGGCACTCTTGCACGGAGGACATACACTCAGTGCTGAAGCAAGCGTCGATCTCGAACAGCTCAAAGACGAGCCCTTCATACTGCTCGATATCTCTCCCGGGACTGAGGACGCTTTCGCCCTCTTCGACGCCATCGGCGCCCGACCCAATGTGCGATTCCGTACAACGAGCATTGAGTTGACCCGCGGGCTCGTAGCGCGTGGGCTCGGCTTCAGCCTGACGCTGCGGCGACCGTGGCAGAACGAGACCTACGGCGGTTTTCAGGTCGTGTCCAAGCCTCTTCAGACCCGGTTCACGGCGGATTCGATCGCCATGGTCTGGTCGTCAGAAATGCGACTCACATCGCGTGCGCAGGTCATCGTCGATATTGCACATGAACTCTGGAACGACGATACCGTCGCGCTGAATTAGGTTGGCCTGCGTGGACAGCCGAGGCGCGAGACCGGGGTGACCGCCTGCATCGCCTGGCACGGCAACGTTCTCGGGTTGCAGCTCCCCCCTGACTGCTGTGGACTTCCGGCACCACGGAGCATGCCTTTCTCGGCGAATGCCACATCCTTTCGAACTGGGCGCGATGCTCGTCGGCGCGTTCGAACCACAAGTCGCTTCCGTTCCCGATACCCGCGTCCTTGTGTGTCGAGCGGATTACGTTTTCGGGCTATTCCGGCAATTTGGGCATTTGTGCTTGCATTGATTGTTCAACAATCGTAGGCTTTTTCACACCCAGTGGTCACCGGCGCTGCGGTCAGCCCCCAACGAAGCGAGCGCAGCACATGGTCAGCACGGTTCCTCCTGTCCACGAAAAGGGGCGCAAGCCCCGCAGCCAGCACCGCGGTGCTCTTCTCGGTGCCATGTTCCTCATGGCCACGAGCGCGGTGGGCCCCGGGTTCATCGTGCAGACCACAACCTTCACCGTTCAACTCGGCGCGGCCTTCGCCTTCGCCATCCTCGTGTCGATCCTCGTCGACATCGCCATCCAACTGAACGTGTGGCGGGTCATCGGAGTGAGCGGCAAGCGCGCCCAGGAATTGGCCAACACTGTGCTGCCCGGCGCCGGCTGGTTTCTCGCCGCGCTGATCTTCCTCGGCGGCCTCGTCTTCAACGTGGGTAATACTGGCGGAGCAGGGCTGGGCCTCAACGTGCTGCTGGGCATCGACCCGCGGCTGGGCGGCATCCTCTCCGCGGCCGTAGCCATCGCCATCTTCCTCAGCAAGCGCGCCGGACTCGCCCTCGACAAGATCGTCGTCGTCCTCGGCGCCCTGATGCTCCTGCTCATCGGCTATGTGGCCATAGTGTCGCAGCCGCCGCTCGGCGATGCCATCAAGAACGCCGTCATCCCGGACAACATCGATTTTCTCATTATCACCACGCTCATCGGCGGCACCATCGGCGGTTACATCACGTACGCCGGAGCGCACCGCATGATCGACGGCGGCATTTCCGGCAAGGAGAACGTACGCGAGATCACGCGCAGTTCCATCCTCGGCATCATCATCACCGGTGTCATCCGCGTCCTGCTCTTCCTGGCCATCCTCGGCGTCGTCGCCGGCGGAGTGGCTCTGACCAGCGACAACATCGCGGCAGAGGCTTTCCAGTCTGCGGCCGGTGACCTCGGCTTCCGCCTCTTCGGCGTGATCCTATGGGCGGCGTCCATCACCTCCGTGATCGGTGCCGCATACACCTCGGTTTCCTTCATCACCACGGCGAAAACCTCCCCCCGGGTGCGGAGCATCGCCACCTGCGCCTTCATCGCGGTGTCCACTCTGGTCTTCGGCCTCATCGGCCAGGCCCCCGCGACGCTGCTCATCATGGCCGGCGCCGTGAACGGCCTCATCCTGCCGGTCGGCTTCGCCGTGATCATGTGGGTGGCCTGGCGTCGCCGCGACCTGCTTGGCGGCTACGTGTACCCCAAGTGGCTGCTCATCATCGGTGTGCTCGCCTGGCTCCTCACGCTGTTTCTCGGCTACCAGTCCCTCGGCGGCCTCGTCAAGCTCTGGGTGTAGCGCTCCTACTGACGCCCGTCTTGCCCGCCGACACCGCCCTGGTCAGCCCGGCTGCGGCCCGTGCGCTGTTCAAGAATGGCCTCGCCATGCCAACGGCGGGCTGATCGGCCGGGTTCACCCAGGGCTCACGGCAGCGAGGAGCTGCGCCTCGGCCCGGTGCAGATACTCGATCATCAGATCGGCTGCTTCGGAGCGAGAGCCGCCATCGAGCAGGCCGAGCATGCGGGCGTTCGTCTCGATATAGGGAGCGTGAAAGCCCCCGTCGTCAACCATGGAGTGGAACACGAGCCGCATCTCCGCGAGCACCTCTGTCATCTGCAGCACCAGGCGTTCGCTGCCGGTGAGCGCCACGAGCGCCGCGTGGAACTTCTGATTCGCGTCAGCCATCCCCGACACCGAACCGACCTCCCGTGCCTCGCGAGCGCTCGTCACCGCCGCGTGCAGCGGCGTGGTGTCCCCCACCGGCGACCACAACAGCGCGGCGGGTTCCAGAAAACGCCGCACACGGTACATCTCGCGGATGTCTTCAGCCGACGGGCGTGCCACATAAACACCGCGGTTGGGCAGTCGCACCACGATGTGCTCGGCAGCGAGGGTCGAAAATGCCTCCCGGAGTGTGTTGCGCGACACTCTCAACACCTCGCTCAGGGCGTGTTCCGACAGCTTGGCGCCGGGCGCGAGCTGGCCGGCCGCAATCCGCTCGCGCAACACCGATGCAACCCAGATGCCTGTTTCGGCATGCCGTGGATCGGAGCTCTGTCGACGCAGGTCCTGCAAAATATCGTCGAGAGTCATGGTCCCAACCTATTGGGTAAGCCGAGAGACTCAGTTCACAACGGATGCGACGGCTGTGTGTGCCGAGACCGCGTCGCCGATCTGCACCAGCTTGCCGGTCAGAGCACCGCTGCGATGTGCCGCCACAACGGATTCCATCTTCATGGCCTCGAGCACGAGAACAGCTTCTCCCGCTGCCACGGTTTCACCCTCTTCCACGAGCCACTTCACGACGGTGCCGCTCATGGTGGAGCACAGCGACGTCGGGTCGACGGCCTCAGGGGCAGCGGGCTCGGCATCGGATGATGCGCCAGGGCCAGCACCCCGAGCGAGGCCGGCGAGCAGCGCGGCGGGCAGGCCGAGGGACATCCGCTTTCCGTCGAGATCGATGAAAATCGTGCGGCGGTCAGATTCAGGGGCGACGGGGTGGAACGCGGGATCGGTGTCGATGGTCTCGGCGAAATCCCCTTCGATCCAGCCGGTGTGCACGCCCAGACCATCGGTGCTGCTGAAAGCCTCGGTCATAACGACCGCGCGGTGGAAGGGCAGCACCGTGGGCAGCCCCTCGATCTCGAAGGCCTTGAGCGCCCGACGGGCTCGGCGAAGTGCCTGCTGGCGGTCCGCACCGGTCACGATGAGCTTGGCGAGCAGCGAGTCGAACTGGGCCGGCACCGTACCGCCTTCGCGCACGCCGGAGTCGACGCGGATTCCAGGGCCGGTTGGGGTCACGAACCGAGTCACGGTTCCGGGCGAGGGCAGGAACCCGCGTCCGGGGTCTTCTGCGTTGATGCGAAATTCGAAGGCGTGGCCGCGCGGTTCGGGGTCGTCCCGAACCGGGAGCGGGCCGCCGCCGGCGATCTGCAGCTGGGCCAGCACGAGGTCGATGCCCGAGGTCTGCTCGGTGATCGGGTGTTCCACCTGCAGCCGGGTATTCACCTCGAGGAAGGACACACTGCCGTCCCGGCCAAGCAGGTATTCCACGGTTCCGGCCCCGGTGTAGCCGGCTTCGCGGCAGATGGCCTTGGCCGAGGAATAAACCTGCTCACGCTGTTCGGGCGTGAGGAACGGCGCGGGCGCCTCTTCGACGAGTTTCTGGTTGCGGCGCTGCAGCGAGCAGTCGCGGGTACCGACGACGATCACGTTGCCGGCGCCGTCGGCGAGGATCTGCGCCTCCACGTGGCGGGGCTCATGGAGGAACCGTTCCACGAAGCATTCGCCGCGACCGAACGCGGCCTGGGACTCGCGCACCGCGGAGCCGAAGGCTTCCTCCACCTCGTCGAGCTTCCAGACCACCTTCATGCCGCGTCCGCCGCCGCCGAACGCGGCCTTGATGGCCACCGGCAGGCCGTGCTCCTCGGCGAAGGCGCGCACCTCGGCGCCCGATTCGACAGTGCCTTCTGAGCCGGCCACGAGCGGAGCACCCACCCGAATGGCGATCTCCCGCGCGGACACCTTGTTACCGAGAACCCGAATGCTCTCCGGCGTTGGGCCGATCCAGACGAGACCGGCGTCGAGTACGGCCTGAGCGAAGTCGGCGTTCTCGGAGAGGAACCCGTAGCCAGGGTGAACGGCATCGGCGCCCGAGCGCATGGCGATGCCGAGCAGCTTGTTCACGTTGAGATAGGTGTCCGCAGGGCTGTTGCCGTCGAGGGCGTACGCCTCGGTGGCCTCAGCCACGTGCAGGGCATCGGCATCCACATCGGCGTACACGGCTACGGAGTCGAGGGCTGCATCGTCGCAGGCCCTGATGATGCGAACGGCGATTTCGCCGCGGTTGGCGATCAATACTTTCTGCACGGTGTCAGCTCTCTACTGTCTGGTCGTCGGAATCAGGCTGGTCGTCGGATTCGGGCTGTTCGTCGGGTACGGCGATGAAGCGGATGCGCGCTCCCGCGTCGAGCTGCGCCGCGAGGTCAAGGTCGCTCGCCACCACGACACCCACCACGGGGTACCCGCCGGTGACCGGGTGATCGGCGAGGAACAGCACCGGATGTCCGGACGCCGGCACCTGGATCGCCCCGGCGACGGTCCCCTCGCTGGCCAGCTCTCCGGTTCGGGAACGTTCGAGCGGAGGGCCGTCGAGCCGTAGGCCGATGCGGTTGGAGTGTGCGGTCACGGTCCACTCGGAGACGGTCAGCTGCTGCAGTGTCTCCGCGCTGAACCAGTCGGCACGCGGCCCGACAACGAAGCGCAGGTCGGTGACCTCGGCCGGCTGGCCGGGCGAGGTCTCCGGGTTGCCGACCACGCTCGTGGGCGGCGCGACGCGCACGGCTAGACAGTCGCCGTGCGCCAGCGGCGCCACGCCCAGGCCCGAGAGGGTGTCGGTGGAACGGCTGCCGAGAACGAGGGGGGTATCGATGCCGCCGCGAACCGCGAGATAGCTGCGTACGCCCCAGTCCGGCGCGGGCACCGTGAGGCGTTCCCCGGTGAGCAACGCGAACGGCGCGTCCCGCGGCACCAGCCGGTCGGTGCGAATCTGAGGAACGCCCGGAACGGCGTCCGATTTGGGTGCGGCCCCGACGATGGCGAGCTCTCCCCCGGCGCCGCTCACGGCGATCACCTGGTCGGTGAGAACCTCGAGGCACAACCCGCCGAGCGCGTTTTCGAGCACGGCGGTATCAGCAGGATTGCCCACCATACGGTTGGCACGCCGCATAGCGCCGCGATCGAGAGCGCCTCCGCCCGTTACGCCCAGGTGAGCGTAGCCGGGACGTCCGAGGTCTTGAACTGTGGTCTGCAGACCGGGGTCGACGATTCGAAGGTCGGCTGCGGCGCCCAGGGCGGGTTCCGCAGAGGCCTCGGCTGCGCGTGCGAATTCGCGTACGGCGCGGAAGTGCACCCGGTTGCCGGGCTTCACGAGAGCCGGTTGTTCGCGGTCGAGGTTCCAGAGCAGGGCGTCGGTGCGGCCGATCAGCTGCCAACCGCCGGGACTTTTCCGCGGATATACCGCCGAGTAATTGTCGGCGAGGGCCACCGAACCGGGCGGGACCGCCTTGCGGGGGGTGTCGCGCCGCGGCACGTTCAGGGTGTCGTTCTCTCCCACCAGATACGCGAATCCCGGGGCGAAACCTCCGAAGGCCGCGGTCCAGACCTGCTCAGTGTGCGCGGCGATCACAGCGTGGCGACTCAGGCTGGTGGCCGCCGCCACATCGTCGAGGTCCTCGCCGTCGTAGATGACGTCGACAGTCACGAGGGTGTCGTCGGCGTCGCGCTCGGCGCCGAGGTCGAGGCCGCGGAGCGCGGCCGGGAAATGGCGGGTGGCGCGGGCACAGTCCCCGGTCACGAGCACGGTGAGTGCCGCCGCGACCACGTCGACCTGACCCTCGAGCGGATGTTGCACGAGGGCGTGCTGCAGTCGCAGCACGTCGCTGAGGCTGCCGAGCTGAACCAGCACCGCGCGGTCTCCGGCGGGCCTGATCTCGTGAATGTGGTGTGACATTTGTTTAGATGAAGCTGGCGATGGTGACGCCGGAGTCGGCGAGGGCGGCGCGCACGGCCGCGGCCAGTGCGACGGAACCGGCCGTGTCGCCGTGCAGGCAGACGCTGTCGACGTCGACCGAGATGAGTGAGCCGTCAACGGCGCGCACCTGGCCGTCGCCGACGAGGCGCAGAACATGCTCCATGACGGCGTCGACGGAGTGCAGCACCGCACCCGGCAGCGCGCGTGACACCAGGGTGCCGTCGGGATTGTAGGCGCGGTCGGCAAATCCCTCAGCCACGGTGCGCAGCCCGGCGGCGCGAGCGGCGCGCTCGATCTCGGATTTCGGAAGCACCATCACGGGCAGGTTGGCGTCGACGGCGAGCACGGCCTCGACCACGGCGCGAGCCTGCTCGGGATGGTGAGCGATCGCGTTGTAGAGCGCGCCGTGCGGTTTCACATAGCGCACCTCGGTGCCGGCGACGCGGGCCAGGGCCTGCACCGCCCCGATCTGGTAGATCACGTCGTTGGTGAGCTCGGCGGGGTTCATCTCGATGAAACGGCGGCCGAAGCCCGCCAGGTCGGGGTAGCCGGGGTGCGCGCCCACGGTCACTCCGGCCTCGGCGGCGGCCGTGCAGGTGGCCCGGATGGTGCTCGGGTCACCGGCATGGAAGCCGCAGGCCACGTTGATGCTCGAAACCGAGGCGATGATCGCGGCGTCATCGCCGAAGGTCCAGTTGCCGAAGGATTCCCCGACATCGCTGTTCAGGTCAATGGTGGGCATCGTTGCCTTCCGTCTCGAGAAAATTGTTCTCTCCAGACTGCCCTACTTGCGCCGATTGTTCAACAATCTTGGTCGCATTGGTGCCCAATCGCTCCCGGCTACACCGCCTCGAGCACGCTCACGTAGTTGGCAACGCCGACGCCGCCCATGTTCTGCACGGCGGCGCGACGAGCCACGGGCAGTTGCATCTCGCCCGCCGTTCCGGTGAGCTGCATGGCGGAGATCACGTGCTGCGAGACCCCGGTCGCCCCCACCGGATGCCCCTTGGCCTTGAGCCCGCCGGACACGTTGATGGGAAGTCGTCCGCCGACATAGGCCCAGCCCTCCTCAATCGCCCGGCGACCCTGGCCGCGCTCGGTCAGGCCGATGACCTCATACATGATCAGTTCGGCAATCGTAAAGCAGTCGTGCACCTCGACGAAGTCGAGATCGTCGAGTCCAACTCCGGCCATATTCATGGCTCGCTCGAACGAGACCCGCGTCGACGCAAACTCGGTCGGGTCCCGGCGTGCGGCGGGCAGAAAGTCATTGGCCTGCCCGAAGCCGGCCAACCGCACCGGGGCGGTTGCCGCCGTCCCGGAACGGTACGGCTCGGTGGTGAGCACCATCGCGGCAGCGCCGTCTGAGACGGGCGAACAATCGGTGCGGCGCAGCGGTTCGGCAACCATGGGATTGCGATCGGAGACGGTTTGGCAGAATTCCTCGCCGAGGTCTTTGCGCAGTTGTGCGTACGGGTTGGCCACGCCGTTGCGGTGGTTCTTCGCGGCAATCGAGCCGAGCACGTCGCTGACGGAGCCGTAGCGTGCTGCGTAGGCCTGAGCGACAGTGGCAAACAACCCGGTGAACCCGGTCGTCGACGGTCTCCCGGCCATATCGTAATCCGCTCCGAGCAGCGCCGACCCGACGAGTTCGGCCGGGGCGTGCGTCATCTTCTCGGCGCCAATCACAAGCACGGTGCGCGCGGTACCGGCCAGGATGGATTTGACGCCCTGCTGCACCGCGGCCGAGCCAGAGGCGCAGGCGTTCTCGACGCGGGTGGCGGGCACGTGCCACAGTCCGGCGTCCGTTTGCAGCGCCAGCGACGAGGGAAACGCGAGTGGTGTCAGGCCCGAGTTGAACTGGCCAACGAAGATCTCGTCCACCTGGCTCGCGTCTATCCCGGCGTGGGCGAGGGCCTCCGTCGCCACCTGAACGATCAGTGTCTCGAGGGTGTCGTCGACGAGTTTGCCGAAGCGGCTGTGGCCCCAGCCGGTCAGCAGCACGTCGCGGCCGAACTGCTCCCTCAGGCTCATACGAGCACCTCCGACAGCTCGGCAGCCACCGCGAAGGCGGACTCTGTCTTTTCCCGGATCTCCGCCACGGTCACGCCCGGCGCCAGACGCTGCAGCACGAGGCCGCCCGGCGTCACGTCGAACACCGCGAGATCCGAGATGATGCGGTCGACCACACCGAGCCCGGTAAGCGGCAGGGTGCACTCGGAGACGATTTTGGCGGAGCCGTCCCTGGCCACATGCTCGGTGAGCACGACCACGCGCGGGGTGCCGGCGACGAGATCCATCGCGCCACCCATGCCCTTCACCATTTTTCCGGGGATGGTCCAGTTGGCGAGGTCGCCGTTGCCGGCCACCTGCATGGCGCCGAGGATGGCGACCTTGACGTGCCCACCGCGGATCATGCCGAAGGAGGTCGCCGAGTCGAAGATCGAGCCGCCCGGCAGCACGGTCACGGTCTGCTTGCCGGCGTTGATCAGGTCAGCGTCTTCCTCGCCGTCGAAGGGGAACGGGCCCATGCCAAGCAGTCCGTTCTCGCTCTGCAGCGTCACGGAAATCCCCTCCGGCAGGTTGTTCGCCACGAGGGTCGGAATGCCGATCCCCAGGTTCACATAGTCGCCGTCGCTGAGCTCCTGCGCCGCGATTGCGGCCATTTCGTCTCTGGTCCAAGCCATGATCCTGCTCCTCGGTTCGTTAAACGGATGCCGGCACTGGCCGGGTGCGCACGGTGCGCTGTTCGATGACCTTGGTCCTCGCGGAAGCCTGGACCAGTCGTTGCACGAAGACGCCGGGAGTGATCACGTGGTTCGGATCGATGTCTCCGGGCTCGACGATGACCTCGGCCTCGGCGATGGTCATCAGGCCGGCGGTGGCCACAACCGGGTTGAAGTTGCGCGCGGTGAACCGATACTCAAGGTTGCCCAGGGTGTCGGCACGCCACGCCTTGACCAGGGCGACGTCGGCGACGATTCCGCGCTCCTGCACGTAGGTCACGCCGTCGAACTCGGCGAGCGGTTTGCCCTCAGCGATGAGCGTGCCGACGCCGGTTTTCGTGTAAAACGCGGGAATTCCAGCACCGCCGGCCCTGAGGCGCTCGGCGAGGGTGCCCTGGGGGCTGAACTCCACCTCGATCGTTCCGGCGAGCAGCTGCTCGGCGAAGAGCTTGTTCTCCCCCACGTAGGAGGCGACGATCTTGCGCACCTGGCCGGCTTCGAGCAGCACACCGAGTCCGATGCCGTCGATGCCCATGTTGTTGGACACCACGGTGAGATCCGTGACACCCGAATCACGTACCGCGTCGATCAGGTCGGCCGGAATGCCGCTGATGCCGAATCCGCCGACCGCGAGCACCATCCCGTCGCGCAGAACGTCGTGCAGCGCCTCGCTCGCGCTGGCCTGGACTTTGGACATGCTGTCTCCTCATTGAGTGGCATCGACGCCGAGTGATTGCACTTTGTCCACCTTGTGGACAGCGGCCTATTACGTCATGGTATTCAGGCCCGACAAGCCCTGTCAATCACTATTTCTTTGCGATTCCACACGGTGAACAGTACGATGTGAATTGTCCACATTATGAACAAAGGAATCGAAATGAGTGTTGAGCGATCCGCTGCAGGAACGCTTCCGGTGCAGGGCGCGCAGGTCGTCAATCGCATCGCCCTCCTGCTCCGTCTGGTCGGGCGCAATCCCGCCGGCACCCCCCTCGCCGAGATCGTGCGCGATTCCGGGCTGACCCGACCAACCGTGCACAGACTGCTCACCTCGCTCGCCGCCGAAGGGTTACTCGACCACGATGCCGTGCGGCACACCTGGCACTATGGCCCCGAGATCTTCGTTATGGGCACCGTCGCCGCCGCCCGTTACCCGATCGAAGAGCTTGCCCGGCCGAGCCTGCAGCGCCTCGCCGAAGAGACCGGGGAGAGTGCGTTCCTGTCCATTCGACGCGGTACCGAAACTGTGTGCCTGCTGCGCGAAGAAGGCAGTTTCCCCATTCGCTCCTTCGTGCTGCACGAGGGGGTGCGGTTTCCGTTGGGAGTCGCCTCCGCCGGAATGGCCATTCTGGCCTACCTGCCCGAGGCCGAAGTGGATGCTCTCCTCGCCGGTTCAGTTCTTGCCGACCCCGACGCCTTCGCGGCTCGCTGGGGCGCTGGGCACTCGCTGGCCAACATCCGCGCCAATCTCGAGCGCACCAGGGTCAGTGGCTATTCGGTCAATCCCGGACTGATTCTCGAGGGCAGCTGGGGCATGGGTGCCGCGATATTCGACCGCGGCGGCCACCCGGGCTGGGCACTCTCACTGACCGGGATTGAGCCGCGGTTCCGACCCGAGCGACAGAAGATGCTCGGGCAGCTGTTGCTCGACGAGGCCAGCCGCATCACCCAGTCCCTGCAGCACGCCCATCTGGCCTCCAACACCATCTAGCAGGGCGCCGTACCGCCCGCTCGCGCCCCAGTCCATCCTTCGCGCCGCCACCGCGCCTCGCATCCGCCTCGCCCGCATCCACCTCGCCTCGCGCCACCACCTCGCCCACCCGCCGTAAGGACGCCCGGCCCCGGAAAGCGGGCCAATCTTACGAAAGCAGCACCGCACACTGATACGTTCAAAGAACGTGTCGGGCTGATTCCAGCGCCACTTCCGGCATCACCACAGGTAAGGAACACCATGGCCGCATCCGGTAAGCCATCAGGCTCAGACGCAGTGCGGCGAAGCGGGTGGCGTGAGGCCGTGCGCGCGCGGTTCCGACGTCCCGTCGGCGTGCTGCAGAGCACGCGATGGTTGGTGCTGTGGCTGGCAGTGCTGACATTGCTCTTCAGTGTTCCCGCCGTGTTCCCACTGGTGCAGGACAACCCAACGGCGTTGCTCCTGGCAGCGAGCTCTACCCTCTTTCTGTGGGCTTCCTGGATCGTGAGCTACCTGCGACAAAATGTCCCATTCGCGCTCGAGGTGCTCGACGCGATCGCGATCACCGCATTCGCACTGGCCAACCCGTCCACCGCGGAGATCATCCCGCTCATTCTGGCAAGTGCCTGGCTACGCACGCTTTATGGAACACAGTGGCGATCGGTGGCCCGCGGCGTGCTCTACACCGCAACGCTGGGCGCCGTCACGGTGCTCTGGCCGCTGCTTCCCCACCCGACCTTCGCGCCGGCGCCCGTGCGGCAAGCGGGACTCGTCGCGATTGTGCTCCTGACCATCACGGTGTCGGCCCAATTGCGCACCGCTCTTCAGGCCTATGACTGGGCCATCGAGCGAGACCTTGAGCTCACGCGCACCGGCGCCAAGCTGCTCGGTATGACCGATCCGGATCTCATCCGTGCCTTGGCCTGGACAACGGCCAATCGGCTGACCTCGACCACGCCCGGGCTACGAGTGCTTAAGGTCCAGCGCGACGGCGACCTGATGCGTTTCGGCGCACGCACCGGCGACTTCGCCGCGCTGCCCGAGACGATTCCGCTATCCGTTTTGGAACTCACCGGCTTGGGCAACACGGATGCCCGCAACGTCGATACCGCGCCACTCGACACTGCCGTCGGCCGTCCACTGGCCTGGGAGTGCATTTCTCTGACCGAACAGACGGAACAAGCGTGGCTGCTGGTCGGCGCGCCCAAGCGCATCCCCGCCGGCGTTGTGCTCTCGACCCGCAGCCTGGTCAACCAGGTGAATCTGGCGTTGCGCAACAGCGACACGCACCACCAGCTCAAGGCGCAGGCACAATACGATGCGCTGACCGGTCTCGACAACCGGTTGTCGTTCAACTCCATGCTCGCCGCGATCCTCGACCGCAATGAACTCGTCGATTCGGTGCAGGTACTCTTTCTCGACCTGGACGATTTCAAAGACGTCAACGACCATCTCGGACACCGCGCCGGAGATGCCGCGCTCGTCGAAGTTGCCGATCGGCTGCGGCACTGCACGCGCCCGCTCGATATCTGCGCCCGGCTTGGCGGCGACGAATTCGCTGTGGTGCTGCAGAGCACTACCGCTGACGAGGCCACCATCATCGCCCAACGCATGGTCCATGCGCTGTCGGCACCCGTCGTCGTGGAGGGACGAGCCGTGCGGGTGGGCGCTAGCGTGGGCGTGGCGACGGCCATCGTCGGCGTTGACCTCGATGACCTCGTGCACCAGGCAGACGTGGCCATGTACGCGGCCAAAGCCAACGGCAAAGGGCAGGTGCAGGCATTCCTGCCTGGTCTGCTGCAGTGCGACGCTGCGCCAATATCGTTGGAACGACAGTTGGGCAGTGCCGCCGCAGCCGGTGAACTCGAGGTGCACTACCAGCCGATCATGTCACTGACCGATCTCGTATGCACGGGCGCCGAGGCTCTCGTGCGGTGGAACCACCCCAAGCGCGGCCTGCTGCTTCCCGAGGATTTCATCGGACTGGCCGAAAGCACGGGTTCGATCGTTGGGCTGTGTGCTTTCGTCCTGCGAAGCGCCTGCGCCGAAGCCGTCAGCTGGCCGGAGGCAAGGCCGGGTGTTCCGATGACCGTTCAGGTGCACATCTCGGCGCGTGAGCTGCAGAGCTCCAACTTCGTCGACTCGGTGATCTGGTGCCTGACAGAGAGCGGGCTGCCCGGCAACCGACTGGTGCTCGAACTGACCGAAACCGTGGCACTGGAGTCCGGGGCGACCGCCGAACGGCTCCACGCGCTGGCGACCCACGGCATCCAGATTGCCGTCGTCAATTTCAGCACCGGATATTCCGCGCTGTCGACGCTTCGTTCGCTGCCGGTCACCGCGATGAAGCTCGATTTGAGCGATGTGGGTGGGGAGCCAAACACCCTGGTGGATCGCAGCGTGGTGGAAGCCATCGTGCAGATGAGCGACACGCTGGGTATCAAAACCATTGCGGACGGAGTCGACCACCTCAGCGAGCAGGAGCTACTGGCACAGATCGGCGCGGATTCGGCCCAGGGTCGCCTGTACTCTGCGGCCGTCCCAGCAGCGGAACTGCACGCCTGGCTCACAGCGACCGGGCCGGCCCACGTTCGATGAGCGGGCTCACGCCGGCGTCGCCGACGGCCACCGCGCAGCACACATCCTGAAAGCGAGCGGGCCCGGCAATTAGGAAGCCGCGAGACTGCGGGAGCAGGCAGGCCACGTTCGACGTGACGCGTGGCCAAACACACGAGCACGGGGTCCGCCAGAAAAGGCCGTCTGACTGGGATGAAATCCCAGTCATACGGCCTTTCTTTGTGCAGGTGGTGGAGCTAAGGAGATTCGAACTCCTGACCTTCTCATTGCGAACGAGACGCGCTACCAACTGCGCCATAGCCCCAAACTGCCTTAGAAGAATATCACGCCTCAGAGACCCGTCCCTACACCACGTCGCGCGCCTCACGCTGCAGGGGCGGACATCCGCTGCACGCGCGCCCAGCACGCCAGCCGCGGCGGCAGCAAACGGCAGCGCGAGCCGCACACGGATGCGCCACGGGGTCCGACAGCGCGCGGCGAGGCAAGCGAGCCTCCGAACGTGTAGATCGTCTAGACGGCGCGGCGGCGACGCAACACGGCGTCGAGGTCGGTCATGCCCGGCTCGGTGTCACCGACGATGCCCATTGACGCAAACCGGCTCGGCGCTGCAGCAGCGGGTCGTGCGATCGGCGTGACTGCCCGGTTCGCCTCCTCGGCGAGCGCAGCGGCGCGACGGGCGACTTCCGCCTCGGCGGCGGCCTTGCGCAGCTGGTTGGCCGCTTCAACGGATGCCATCGCCGTCTGCGCGATAGATCCGCGCGAGAGATGCAGTGCCCGCGGCACGGGCTGTGGCGTCCAGGTCGCCGCAGCGACGGGTGTTTCTTCCAGTTGCACGGGTTCAAAGGTCTGACCGATCAGCACCGGCAGTTCCACCGGGGCTTCCACGCGCACGATGCGAGCCGAGCGGGCGACCGTAGCCAACCGTCCGAGAATACTGAACGCGGCCACCATGACGACCCCGCCGCCGATCAGGGCGGTGAAGGAGCCGGCGATGGCGGGAGCAACCCCGGATACGGCGAGCACGAACCCGACCAGCAGAATCAGCGAGACCAGACCGCGGAATCGACGCAGACGCCGGAGTTTTTTCATCGGCGATTCCGGCAGGCGCGGAGCATTCGCGGCAGCGACGGCGGCGGCGGCGCGGCGAACGTCGCGGGCAGCGTCCGCGACCGCCTGCGCTTCGTCCCGCTCGGATTGCTCGTTCCGCGCCAAAATGCGTTGCTGCTCGGCCACGGTTCGGGCGGTTGCTTCGAGTCGCACCTGCTGCGGAACCTCAGCGGTTTCGGCCAGAATGCGCAGCGTCTGCTGCAGGCGCACTGCATTTCGTTCGGTCGCCTGGTATTGCTTACGGCGCGACCAGGTGGGCATCAGATAGGCCACCCAGAGCACGGCAGCCACAGCCACCATGACCCCGCCACCCAATGCCTCATTACTCATGTTCACAACGGTAAGAGGCTCGGGCACATCCGAGGGTCATTAGCCGTGGTGTGTCACCGAGATAAATACTTTGTTTCCGCCCCCGAACGGGGACGTTACCCACGCTCATCGGGTGATGACGCGAACCGGATGCGCGGCCGACTCGAGATCTGCCGCCGTGACGTTCGCGGCATCCGCCGGCACCAGCCCATCGCGCCAACGGCGCATCACGCCCTGGGTGAGTTCTTCGGCGACCAGGCCGAAGCAGAAATGGTCGCGCCAGTCGCCATTGATGTGGATATACCGGCGCCGCAGGCCCTCATACCGAAAGCCAAGCTTTTCGACCACACGCAGGCTCGCCTTGTTTTCGGGGCGGATACAGATTTCCATGCGGTGCAGGCCGAGTTGGTAGAAGCAGTAGTCGGTTGCGAGTGCCACGGCCGTGGGGGTGACCGATTGGCCGGCAAACTTTTCGCTCACCCAATACCCGATGGTCGCCGACGAGAGCGATCCCCAGGCGATCGATGACACGTTGAGCTGGCCGGCCAGTACGCCGTTCTGTTCCACGATGAACGGCAGGCCGTTCCCCGACCGCGAGTGGGTGAGCAGGCTGCGGATGCTCGCGCGGGTGTCGAAGGACATCGGCCCGTAAGGGTTGGTCGCCTCCCAGTTGCGCAGCCATGATCGGTTCGCGAGCAGTTCGCCCTCGAGCGCGCGCGCATCACGCAATCGAATGGGGCGCAGCGTGACGGCGCCCTCACGGAGGGTGGGAATTGCGATCGGCACGGTTCGCCTGTCTGTCTGTCGTGGGGCTGGGAGGCCTGTCGGGCGGGTTAAGCGTTAGTCGAGGGTGGCCACGAAGTCGTGCAGCCACGGTTTCAGATCGGCGCCGAGGTCTTCACGTTCAACGGCGAGTTGCACGATGGCCTTGATGTAGTCGAGCCGGTCGCCGGTGTCGTAGCGACGCCCGCGAAAGATGAGGCCGTACACGCCGCCGGTGGATTCCGGATTGACGGCCATCTCCTGCAGTGCATCCGTGAGCTGGATCTCGTTGCCCTTGCCGGGCGCGGTGTGTTCCAGAATGTCGAAGATCTCGGGGCGGAGCACGTAACGGCCGATAATGGCCAGGTTCGAGGGTGCGTC